>Ga0209782_1000005_pt1 | contig 142516 bp, 132 predicted proteins | sample WorMetmaBAHAMAS1_FD_187390 | JGI IMG/M metagenome (GOLD analysis project Ga0209782, IMG submission 187390) | Marine gutless worms symbiont microbial communities from Max Planck institute for Marine Microbiology, Germany - Inanidrilus... | ecosystem: Host-associated > Annelida > Digestive...
GGGGGGGGGGGCAGCTTCTACGGCACCTATTATGCCCGGCGCATGTCGCGCCGGGCCCAACGCGCGGCGGCGGACAAGCCCTCGCCCGACGGCTGACGTCGGGCGCCGACGACGCAGGGGACGCGATGTTCGGAAAGCGACTGTCACTGTTCGAGCTGTTCGGCTTCAAGGTTCAGGTCGACATCAGTTGGGTGCTGCTGGCGGTCCTGGTCACGTGGTCGCTGGCCGAGGGCTATTTCCCGCACCAGTATCCCGACCTGACACAAGTCGCCTACTGGTGGATGGGCGTTGTCGGCCTGCTGGGGCTGGCCTTCTCCATCGTGTTTCACGAACTCTCCCACTCGTTGGTGGCGCGGCACTTCGAGATTTCGATCAAGGGCATCACCTTGTTCATCTTCGGCGGCGTCGCGGAGATGGACGAGGAACCGCCCAGCCCCAGGTCCGAGTTCTTCATGGCGATCGCCGGTCCGATTGCCAGTTTCGCGCTGGCCGCGGCGCGTGGATTGCCGGTCACGGTGACTGGTGTTGCGAAGTATCTTGCGCTGATCAACCTGATCCTCGGGGGTTTCAACCTGGTTCCCGCCTTTCCCCTGGACGGCGGGCGGGCGATGCGTGCCGCGCTCTGGTACTGGCGGGGCGACTACCGGACTGCGACGCGCCAGGCCGCACAGATGGGGTCGACCTTCGGGCTGTTCCTGATCGCGATTGGAATCCTGAACTTCCTGGGCGGCAACGTGGTCGGGGGCCTGTGGTGGTGCCTGATCGGCCTGTTCATGCGCGGCGCCGCCAGCGCCTCGGTCTACCAGCTCGCCACCCGGCGGGCACTAGAAGGCGAAACCGTCGCGCGTTTCATGTCGACGCCGGTGATTGCGGTTCCGCCAAATCTGACCTTGGACCGGTTCGTCGAGAATTATGTCTATGTGCACCACCACGACTTCTTTCCGGTGGTCGTTGACGACAGGCCCCTGGGCGGTTTGACCACGCGACAGGTGGCGGCGGTTCCGCGCGATGCCTGGTACCGCGTGCGGGCGGAAGAGGTGATGATCCCGCTCCACCGGGACAACACGATAGGGCCGGACGCAGATGCGATCCGTGCGCTGTCTCTGATGCAGTCGACCGGAAACAGCCGCCTGATGGTGGTTCAGGACGGCCGCCTGGTGGGGATCATCTCGCTCAAGGACCTGTTGAAGTTTTTCGCCCTGAAGGTGGACCTGGAGGGCATGGGCTGACGCCGGTCCCGGCCCGGGCGGTCATTCAAGGTCCAGGTCCAGGATTGCGAGTTCCAGGTCCTCCTGGTCGCTGACCGCCGTGCCGGTCAGGTCGTCCCAGTTGTCGACGATGGCAAGACCGGCCGCCGGTTCTGAAAGGTCGGTTTGCGTCTCGACCACAGCGACGCCGGCGGTTGCCGGGTCCAGCACCGCTTGCGGTGCCGGGGCCGGTTCCAGTCCCAGAGGCAACGGCGTCGCCAGCCCCAGAACGAAGGCCAGCGCGATCGCCGCGAAGGCTGCGACGGCCGGCAAGCGGGTCGGAAAAGCGAAACCGGCGAACGGCCGCCAGGCGCCGTCGCGGCGACGTACTGTGGCGGCTTCGGCCGGCAGGGCTTTCAGCCGGCTTGCCAGGTCCTCGGAAGGCAGCGGTGCTTCCGCCGGCACCAGAAGCGCATCAAGGGCCGCGGCCTCCACCCAGATCCGGCGGGCCCGGTCCGAGCGACGCAGCAGCGCCAGCGCGGCCTCCATTTCCGTTTCCGGCCATCGTTCCGGTGCGGCGCCGTAACTCTGCATCAGGGCGTCCAGCCGCGTTTCGTTCATCTCCATGGCATTACTCCTCGGACATGCCGTTGTGTTCGAAGCGCCGCCTCATTTCTCGTCCAACAGATCGGCGGACACGGGCGAAAGCATCTGGCGCAGGCTGCGACGGGCCCTTGCCAGCAGCGACTCAAGCGCCTCGACGGTGACGCCAAGACCCTCCGCGGCCTCGCGCTGGCTGAAGCCCTGGAAGTGCACCAGGACCATGGCGCCGCGTTGGCGTGCCGGCAGGGCGGACAGTGCCGCGGTCAGCGCCCGCTGCCGGTCAAGCCGCACCCGCAGCGGTGCCTCGCCGTCCCATGCGGACTGTTCCAGCTCGACCACGTCCAGCGGCATGGTGCGTGGTTTGCGCGTGCGGTCGATGCACAGATTGGCGGCCACGCGCGTCAGCCATGTCCGCAGCAGGGCGCCGCCGGGTTGCCACGTGTCCGCCTTCCGGAACAACCGCAGGAAGGTTTCCTGCGCCACGTCCTCGGCTTCGGCCCGGTCGCCCAGCATGTGCCAGGCAAAAGCCGTGACCGGGCCCAGGTGCCGGTCAACAAGGACCGGCCAGGCGGCCGCGTCGCCTTCGACCACGCGGCGGATGAGCGCGTCATCCGCCGCACGTTCGTTTGCCTTTTGCACCACCCGTGCGTCCATCTGGATCCGGTACCGCTGTCAGTCGTCGTGACGGCTGCAGGTGCCCGACGGCGGGCGTCCTGCGCTCACCGCTTGCGGCGCCAAGACTGTTGAGGCAGTTCGCTCGCCTCCAGTTTGCCGTCGCCGTTGGCATCATACCGCGCAAACCAGCGGGCGGACGGGTTCTTGACCTCGTCCTGCGAGATCGTGCGGTCGCCGTCTACGTCTGAGAGATCGAACAGCGTGGTCGTCCGCATGCGTTGGAACCATGCGCCCCGCCGCCGGAATTCTTCAACCGAGAGTTTCCCATCGCCGTCGACGTCGGCGGCGAAGAGCAGGCGGTCCTGCTCGGCAGCGATCTCATCCAGTGTCAGGGCCCCGTCGCCGTTCACATCGAGGAACTCGATCATGCGTTGGGCCTTGCCGGACCTGTCGCCGCGACCGTCCGGTCCGCCATTGCCCCGACCATTCTGGGCCAGGGCAATGCCCGAAGCCATGGTGACCGCCAAGACGCTGACCAGGGCCAAACGGCCGCCGAAGCGCGCGAAATGCAGCATTTCCAGTCTCCTTGTCCTGCACGCCGCCCGGGATGGCGGCACGTTTCAGGTGTTACACGGCCCCGGGTGCGGAAATCCGTCGTTTGAGGATGGGATTTTTGGCAAGCCTTTGGTCTTGGTCTACCGGGACAGGCCCGCGCGGCACCTCCGCGACGGCGAACACTGGAAGAAGGGGAGAGCAGCATGAAGGTGGGATTCATCGGCCTGGGTCTGATGGGCCAGGGCATGGCGCGGAACCTGGTGGAAAAGGGCTTTGCGGTGACCACCATGGCCCATCGCAAGCGCGACGCGCTGGAGCGCCTGGTCGCGCTGGGGGCGAGCGAGGCGGCGGACCCGCGCGGCGTGGCTGCGGCGTCCGACATCGTCTTTCTCTGCGTCACCGGCAGCCCTCAGGTCGAGGCCTGCATCTTCGGGGAAGACGGGATCCTTGCCGGTGCGCGGCCGGGCCTGATCGTGGTCGACTGTTCCACCAGCCTGCCCGGATCGACCGAAAAGGTCGCCGCGGCGCTTGCCGAGGCGGGTTGCGGGTTCGTCGATGCGCCACTGACCCGGACACCGATCGAGGCGGGAAAGGGCACCTTGAACGCCATTGTCGGCGGTTCGGCAGAGACGTTCGCAAAGGTCGAACCCGTCCTGCAGGCGTTCTGCGAGAACATCTTTCATGTGGGAGACGTTGGCGCGGGGCATACGCTGAAACTGATCAACAACTTCATGGCGATGAGTCATGTTGCGGTCACGGCCGAGGCGTTCGCGGCCTGCCGTGCCGCCGGCATCGACCCGCAGAACCTCTACGACCTGATTTCGGCCGGCGGCGTCAACAGCGGGCTGTTTCAACTCATTGCCGGCGGTGCGGTCGAAGGCGACCTTGAGCGCATGAAGTTCGCCATCTCCAATGCGCTGAAGGACATGACCTACTTCACCGAGTTCGCCGACAACACCTCGCTCCAGGCTGCGGTGGCCCGTGCCATCCGGCAGGATTTCGAAGACGCGGTCCAGCGCGGCTATGGCGACCGCATGACCCCGTCGATGATCACCGCCCAGTACGAACTGAACGGATTGGCGGACGGATGAGGCAGGCGACGGTCATGCCTTGGCGAATTGCGGACCCAGATAGCCAGCCTGGCTGATCCCCATCAGGGCGACCATCTCCCAGGGGACCTGCCACAGTGCCCCGTCGATGAAGCTCTTGCCCAGGAAGACGACCAGCAGCAGCACGGTCCAGAACACCATTTGGGCGCGTGCGATGGAGAGTGTGTCGCCGGAGACCGGGTCCGGGATCGTGATCAGATCGGGAAGCCGCGGCCGGGGTGGCTGAACTGGCTCCTGTACCGGCGTTGCCGTTTCGCCTTCGTCGCTGGTGTCCGGCTTGCTTCCGCTGCGTCTGAGAAACTGCACGTAGCTGATGCCGCCGGTGCCCAGCGAAAGGCCCATCAGCACCACCAGCGACTCAGGGATGTTCGGCACCTGAAGCTCCTTGATGCCGAATGCGAACACGCCGGTCCCGATGGCGGCCGTCCAGCGGGCAACCTGTGTGCGCGCCAGCGACAGGCGCCCGTCGCGGCCGCAGTTGAGGGCGAAGGCGCTGCCGCGCGCGCGGTGGGTGATCCAGCCGAGAACGAGAACCGGGATCACCACAATCGCAATCGCAAAGGTGTAGACCACCGGTGCGTTGGCGAAATAGACCGAGCCTTCGCTGATGGCAATGCCGGGATCCGACGCGTCGGCAGGATCCCAATGAAGGACGGGGCGGCCCCGGAACACGGGCTTGTAGAGGGCGGCTTCGTATTCCTCCAGGCTGAAAAGCAGCACCGTTCCGCTCCGGAAGATCGGCCTGCCGCCGTCAAGGCCAATCGCCATTGCTTGGTTCATGCCCATGTCCACCAGGATCGCCTCTTTGAAGGTGCGGATTCCATCGCCGAACGGCGTGCGGGGCTGGTGCAGCACCAGCTTGGGGTTTTGCGCCCGCGTGATCCTTGCCGAAGCAAAGACGGTAATGACGTGGCTGATGAACTGGCCGTCTTCCACAAAGATCCGAACCGGATCGGCGTTGCCGTCCTGGGCATTGGCGGGCAGCGCGAAAAGCAATCCAAGAAGGAACCCGGCGAGCCGCCGCATGAAGGTTTCCTTTCTACCGTCGGTGCGAGGTGCGGCGATCAGGGTAACCCAACCTGCGATGGAACAGAATTGGCGATCGACGGGGCGGGCCCCGGCGCTAGTTCCGGCTGCGCGCGCCCGCATGATCGACGATCGCCTCGATCAGGCGGTCGATATCGGCTTTCAGAGCCGCAAAACCGCCGGTCCTGGCGAAGGTCGTCTCGTCCATGTAAAGGGCGCGGCTGATCTCGATCTGCAGGCTGTGGCGTCCCCGGGCCGGGTCGGAGTAGGCGCGCACCAGCTCGACGCCCTTGTAGGGGTCGTTGACGGTGCATCGGTAGCCCAAACCCTCGATGGCCTCCTGGACGAAGGCGGTGAAGGCGGGGTCGCAGGTCGTGCCGTCGCGGTCGCCCAGGTTGAACTGGGGCCGGTCGATGTCGGGGCCTTCCGGTGAAAGAGGGCCGCTGACGGACGGCATGGAGTGGCAGTTGAGGTGCCAGACTGCGCCGTGGCGGGCATGGGCGTCGTTCAGTGCCGTGCGCAGTCGCTCGTGGTAGCGGCGATAACATCTGTCGATCCGGGCCTGCACCTCGCGCACGGTCAGCTTGCGGTTATACATCGGCCCGCCCGCGGGTTCGTTCCGCCAGATCAGTCCCACGCCCAGCGCGGACTTGGTGCTCGGCGCGAGTTCTTCCGGCCATGCGCCCAGGATCAGGTCCGGATCGAGGTCGGACAGCGGGCGGTTGGGGTCGATGTAGCTGCGGGGAAACAGGGCCGCCAGCAAGACGGCACCGCGCGCCGGGGCGCCGTCGAACAGCGCGTCCACATCCATGTCCTCGGCCAGGCGCAGGCGTTCCGGCGGCACGACCGTGCGGAAGTCGTCGGGATAGTCGGCACCGCTGTGGGGCGAATCGAAAACGACGGGGGCGCCGCCTGCATCGGGGCGCCGTTCGTAGAGGACACCGTCGATCCGGGTTTCGCCGACGGTGCCTCCGCCGCGAGACGTGTGTGGCTGGCTCATATCGGGGAGTATCCGTGACCGGATTGACCCGTCAAGCTCCGCCGCGGTGCGTTGGCCACCCGTTCGGACGGTCGCGGACGACAGGGACGTGCCGGCAATCTGCCGCTTAATGGCTCTTCGAAACCGGTATTGTGGTGGTGGCGCATCGGTGCGCGCGGCATAATCGATGCGGTTTGAGTACCGATGCAAACTTCTGATAAGGGGGACTCGATGAAATATGCCTTACCTGTCGCCTGCGCCGTTCTGATTGCCGCCGTGAGCGCCTGTTCAGGCGCGACGCCCGAAGAACGGGCGGCACGGGCCAAGGAAAGCTCGTTCAAGGCACAGGAAAGCATCGCACGCGAGCGACTGAAGCTGGTCGACCAGTATCGGGACTGTGTCATCGCGGCGGATGAGGATCTCATGAAGATCGAGGCCTGCGACACCTATTTGAAGGCCGCGGATGCGCTGCAATAGCCGGACGCCGCGGCCGCCCGGTTGTCGGTTCCCCCTCGATAGCACGGCCGGTGAGGCCGGTCTGAAGCATGCGGCGAACCCACGCTGTCATCATTGCCCTGATTGTCGTCGTGGCCACCGGGCTTGCCTGCATGCCCGGGGCGCGGGACGTGATGCGGTCCGGCACCGATGTCCTGTTCTGGTTGCGCAGTGTTGCCGGCATGGCGCGGCCGCCTCGGGACAGCGCCGTCGCGGTCATCGCGGTGGATGAGCGCACCTATCGCACGCCACCCTTCCAAGGCCTGCCGCGTGTGTTGTGGGCGCCGCAGATCGCCGCCGTGATGGAGGCAGTCATGGCGGCCGAGTCCACCGTGGTCGGCTGGGACATCGTCTTTCCCACCTCCGCCGCGGGTTTTCTCGGCGATCAGCGGTTTGACCTGCCGCTGTTGCAGGTGCTGGCGCGGGAACGCCGCAGCGGGCGGGTCGTGCTGGGGGCGACACAGCTTGGCGACGAGCCGATCCTGCCCAACGAACGCATGCGCTGGGCGGTCGGACATTCGGTCAATATCCGCTCGCTGAACCTGCATACCGATCCGGACGGTGTCGCGCGGGCAGTGCCCCTGTTCGTGCAGCGCGAGACGGAAGGCGGCGTGGTCAGCGAGCCGGCCTTTGCCTTGGAGCTGGCGGATCGGCATCGGGGCATGGACACAAAGTCGCCGGACCGGCGCGACGCACGGGATGCCGTGCTGCTGCTGAACTACACCGACCCGCCCGGTGCGGTGCCGACCTATTCCCTTGCGGATCTGTGGCACTGTGCGGAGCAGGGGCGGACGGAGTTCTTCGCGGATGCCTTTGCCGGCAAGGTCGTCGTGTTCGGCACTGTCCTGGACGCTGAAGACCGGGTCCCGTCCTCGGCGCGGCTGGTGACCCGGCCGGACGGCGAAGGCTGGCCGGAACCTTGCACCCGGGCCCTGCCGCAACGCCAGGCGGACCGGCTGGTCGCACGCGGCACCGTGCCCGGTGTCTATATCCAGGCAACCGCGGTTGGCAATCTGTTGAACGGAGACCATCTGCGCGAAATGCCGGGCTGGATTGTCACTCTCGTCGTTTTTGCGGCAGCCGGGCTGTGCGGCCTGGCAGTCATGCGGTTCCATCCGCTGGGCGCCGGCGTCGTCTGGCTGGCGGTGAGCCTGGCCTGGTCGGCCATCGCCCTGGTGCTGTTCGGCCGCGGCATCGCTTCGCCCCTGTTCGAGCCGGTGCTGGCCAGCGCGCTCACCTTCGCCGCCGCCAGCGCGTTCCGGGTCTCGGTGATCGACCGCGACGAACGGCATATCCGCGAGGCGTTCGGTTACTACATGGCCCCGGCCCTGCTGGAGCGGCTGGTCGAAAGCCGCGAGATGCCGGCGCTGGGGGGTGAAGAGCGCGACATCACCGTGCTGTTTTCCGACCTTGCCGGTTTCACCGCCTTGTCGGAACGCACTGGCCCGCAGGAGACCGTGTCCTTGTTGAACGACTATTTCTCGGAACTGACCGAGGTGGTCGAAGCCCACGGCGGCTATGTAGAACGCTACTACGGCGACGGCATGCTGGCGCTGTTCGGGGCACCATTGGCGGACAGCGACGACCGGCGCCACGCGGTGGAGACGGCGCTGGCCTGCCAGGTGAGACTGGCGCAGGCGCGCGACCGGCTTGCCGTGCCCGACGGCGTGGTGCTGAACACCCGGATCGGGATCAACTCCGGGCACATGGTCGTCGGCAATATCGGCTCCGCGCGCCGGCTGAACTACACGGTGATCGGCGATGCGGTGAACCTTGCCGCCCGGCTGTAGGGTGTCAACAAGGTCTATGGAACGCGCATCCTGATCAGCGATGCAACCGCGTCCGCCTGTGGCGACGGGGTCGTGCTGCGCGAGATCGACACGGTGCGCGTTGTCGGAAGAACCGCCCCCGTTACCTTGTTCGAACCGATCGGTCTTGCCGGGGCTGTGGCGCCGGATGTGATGGACAAGGTCGTGCGTTACGGTGCCGCGCTGCGGGACTACCGGGCCGGGCGGTTCCAGGACGCGGCGGCGGCGTTCGACGAGATCGGCCCGAGCGACCCGCCCGCGGCGGCCATGGCCCGACGGGCGCGTGTTCTTGCCAGCGAGCCGCCGGATCCGGACTGGAGCGGGGTCACCGACCTGGACACTAAGTGGCGGCGGGCGGTCTTTCCAGGTCTGCCACCGCCGTCATCTCGTGGCTGAGATCGGGTTCGCCGCAATGGCGCAGGATCTCGGCCCGGGCCGCGTCGCGCAGGCGCAGCGCCAGCGCCCAGTCTGACGCTTCTTCGAAATCGGCCGGATCGATCGGCTGGCCGATCAGGACAGAGATCGTTCCCTTGCGCGGGAACCAGCCGTCTGGCCGCAGGATCGAGCGGGTGCCGCGGATGGTCAGCGGCACGACTGGAATCCGGGCTTCCGCTGCTGCTACGAAGGCGCCCATGTGAAACGGCAGCAGGCCCGGTTCGCGGCGAGTGGTTCCTTCCGCGAAGAACAGGGGCGGCTGGTCTCCGGTCGCCCTCTTGGCGACCTCCTTGGCGTCTTCGACACCCTTGCGACTGTCGAAGCGCTCGATGAAGGCGGCGCCGATCTTGCGCAGCGGGATGCGCGCCGGCCATTGCCGTACCAGCTCTGCCTTGGCGATGAAGATGACGGGGCGGGGCAAGGTGGCGCCAAGGACAAATCCGTCCAGGTAGCTTGCATGGTTCGAGACCATGACGCACGGCTGGGCCGGCGACGGCAGGTTCTCGACACCGCGCAAGGAGACCTGGATCCCTGACAGGCGCGCCCAGAGCCTGAGCCCCCTGCCCAGAACCGACCATCGCCACCGGCGCGGCGACAGCACGACGGCGAACCAGGTCAACGGCGAAACCAGCCCGAACACCAGGCCGGCCAGGACGGCATAACCCAGCGCATGCAGTGCCCGCAGCGACCGGCGCGCCTGGGGCATCAGGCCTGCCGCACTCAGCCGGACCACCTGCCAACACAGGGCGTGTCGCTTGCGTCCGATTAATCCGGTCTCGTAGAGCTCCCGGCAGGCCGCGCGCCGGATCTTGCCGCTGGACGTCTTCAGAACGGTGCGCGGCGGCGCGAGCGCGATGTCGTTGGGCGGCGTGCCCACCAAATCGACGGCCAGGTCGTTGATCCGCGTGCGCAGCGTCGCCTGGTCGGCGGGCGCACGCTTGCGGGTTTCCGCCAGCACGACCAGGCGTTCCGTGCCCGTGTCCGGGTCGGTGCTGCCGAACACAGCGACGTTGCCCTTCTGCACACCGTCCAGATCGCCGACAGCCTCTTCCAGTTCCTCCGGGTAGATGTTGCGCCCGGCATGGATGATGATGTCCTTGGTCCGGCCGGTGATGAAGATATCGCCCTCTGCGGCATAGGCCAGATCCCCGGATTCCAGCCAGTCGCCGTCGAACAGCTCGCGGGTCTTCTCGGGGTTTCTCAGATAGCCGCCGGTGGTGGACGGCCCCTTGAACTGGAGCCGGCCTTCCTCGCGCTCGGGGACTTCCCGGCCTGCGGCGTCGACGATGCGGACCTCGTGATTGGGGATAGGCCGGCCGCAGGCGACGAACCGCAAGGCTGTCGTGTCGGTTTCCGCCGCCGGGACCGCCTTGCCGTCGGTCATCAGGGTCTTTCGTTCGATCCGGTCGATGACAGGGCCGCGATCCAGGGGCGGGAAGGCGAGGCCCACCGACGATTCGGCAAGCCCGTAGACGGGCATGAAAGCCTCCCGTCTGAACCCGGCAGCGGCAAACCGTTCGCAGAACCGCTCGACCGTCTGGGGGCTGACGGCTTCGGCGCCGTTGCAGGCGACCCGCCAGGAGCCGAGGTCCAGTTCCTCCAGCGCGTCGTCTGGGATGCGCTTGAGACACAGCTCGTAGGCGAAGTTCGGTGCCGCCGACAACGTGCCGCGATACCGGTGGATCGCCGTCAGCCAGCGCTGCGGACGGGCCAGGAAGGCCAGCGGCGGCATGATCACCAGATGCACCGCGTAGACGAGACTGCCGAGCCAGGCGCCGATCAGTCCCATGTCGTGATAGAGCGGCAGCCAGCTGACGAAGACGTCCTCGGAGGTGACCTTCATGGCCTGTGCCATCGACCTGATGTTGGCAAGCAGGTTCGCGTGCGTCAGGACCACCCCCTTAGGTGTTCCGGTGCTGCCGGAGGTGTATTGCAGCAAGGCCGTATCGCGGGCGGTGCGCAGGGGAAGGTCGGCCTCGGCCTGGGCGCCCGCCGCTGCCAGTTCCTCGGGCGTCGACACGACTTGCAGGATTTCCACCTGGGACTGCAGCAGCCGTGCGACCGGCTTGGCCTCGTCTTCCACCACCATGTGGCGCGCCCTGCAGTTCTCGACGATCCGCGCGTGCCGCCGCAGGTGATCCTCGATCTGACTCGGCCGCAGCGGTGGGTAGATGGGCGCCGGGACGCCGCCAGCCATCAGGATGCCGAAGAACGTCACGAAATAGGCCCGATCCGTGGGCAGCATGATCACCACGGCCTCGCCCGGCTGAAGGTCGCTGTGGCGCAACCCTCTTGCCACGGCGGTGGCCTCGCTTTTCAGCGCGCCATAGGTGAGGATCTCGCCCTCGCCCTCGTCACTGTAGATCCTGATATGGGGCCGGTCCGGATGGCGGGCGGCATGCCAGTCCAGCACTGCGACCAGGGTGTCGGCCTCGGGCGGTGCGACCTCCGCGGCGCCCAGTCCCGCCGCCTCGACCACCGGCGCGGCCGTCGCTGCCCGGGCCCCGCGCGCGCCGATCACCGCCCTCAGCAGGTCGCGTGGCGTTTCCATGCTTGCAAAGGTCTGTTCGGGCACGGTCACGTCGAAGGTGCGCTCGACCCGCAGCACAAGCTCGACCCGTCCCAGGCTGTCGAAGCCCAGGTCCTGATCCAGCAGGCTGTCCAGCGTCACCGGCCGGTCGGCCATCTGGCCGGGATGCAGCTCCTCGGCCAGCGCGGCGACCACCGTCAGGAGCTTTTCAGCCTTGTCCGCGGCGGCATCCATGGCACCGTCAATAACGGTCTATGGCGGAGATGGAATTGATATGGATTGGTCTCCCGTAAAACCCGCAAGGGTGGTGTCCAACAGGCCGGTGAAGGATAATCCAACGGATGGTGGCAGGGGAATAAGGCGCCGCCGTGCGTGTCTATAGATCGAAGGAATGGCTTCACCAGACGCCGTTCAACTGACGCGGTGCTTGCAATGCCCGATTTCGCCCTGTTGCTGGTCCAGGAAATCCCCGCGCTGAGACGGTATGCGCGCGCCCTGGCCCGGGATCCGGTGCGTGCGGACGACCTGGTGCAGGATTGCCTGGAACGGGCCGTCAGCCGCCAGTCGATGTGGCGGCAGGAAGGCAGCTTGCGCGCCTGGTTGTTTTCGATCCTGCACAACCAGTTCGCGAACCAGGTCCGCCGAGACAGCCGCAGGCCGGATGCCGCCCCGCTGGAGGCGGTGGCGGAAATCGGACGGCCGGCACCGCAGGCGGTCCAGACCGAAATGGCCCAGGTGGCGCGCGCCATGGACGCGCTGACTGAACAGCACCACGACGTGCTGTTCCTGGTTGCGGTCGAGGGGCTGACCTATATGGAAGCGGCGGATGTCCTTGACGTGCCGATCGGCACGGTGATGTCCCGCCTGGCGCGAGCGCGAGAACGGTTACGCGCCCTGTCGCAGGAAGGCGCAGGCGGGTTGCGGAGAGTTAAATGACGGCACAGTCTGAACGCGTAAACGAAGACGATCTCCAGGCCTATGTGGACGACGTGCTGGAACCCGCGCGGCGCGCGGCCGTGGAGGCCTATCTGGCGGAGCGGCCCGAGGGAGCAGAGCGGATTGCGGCCTATCGGACGCAGAACCGCCTGTTGCAGGCGGCCTTTGTCGCGCCGGCCGGCCAGGACATCCCCGACCGACTGCTGGATGCCGCGGCGGGACGTCCGCGCCGGACGGCCCACTGGTGGCGCCAGATTGCCGCTGCTGTTGCCATGGTCGCGGTCGGCGGCGCCGGCGGATGGTTGGCCCACGACGCGGCGGTGCCGCCACCTGTTGTCTTGGACATGGCTGCGCGGGCGACGTCTGCCCACCAGGTCTATGTGGTCGAGGTGAAACACCCTGTTGAGGTCGGTGCAGAGGAGGAAGAACACCTCGTCGGGTGGCTCTCCAACAGGATCGGGCAAACAATCGAGGCGCCCGACCTTTCACGTTTCGGGTTCCAGCTGGTCGGCGGGCGGCTGTTGCCGGCGGGCGGCCGGCCGGCCGCGCAGTTCATGTACGAACGCGCCGACGGCCAGCGGATCACCTGCTATATGACCGGCAACGAGGACGGGCGCGAAACGGCCTTCAGGGTCCAAGAATCCGACGGCGTCACGGCGCTGTACTGGTTGGAAGGCGGCCTGGGATACGTCATGGTCGGCGATGCGGAGCGCGACGAGATGGTCCAGATGGCGCGCGCCGTCTATGACGAGATGAACCGGGACGTGTACCGGCGCTAGGCAGGCCCGGTCAGCGTAAAGATCTCCACCGGCTGTTCCTTGCCGCGCACCGGGGCGGTTCCGACCCGTCGCAGCGGCACGCCGTCGCCCGCGGATCCCGCGGTGGACTCGGACAGCAGGACCCGGGTTCCGTATTCCTTGTTCATCGCCTCCAGGCGCGCGGCCAGGTTCACGGCGTCTCCGTAGACCGTGTCGGTCTGGCGCTGCCCGCCGCCGACGCTGCCGGCCGCCACCTCGCCGGTGTTCAGTCCCAGCCGCACGCGCAAGCGTTCGCCCTCGAAGGCCTGTGCATCCACCAGGGCCTGGATCTGCGCGACGCTGCGGATCGCATTGGCGGCGTGCCGCTCGTCCTCCAGCGGCACGTTGTAGGTGGCCATCACGGCATCGCCGATAAACTGAATGATGACACCGTTGTTTTCCGCGATCACCCGGGCCACCGCCTCGAAGAAGTTGTTCAGCATCGCCAGCACGCGCTCTGGCGGCTGGGATTCCGACAGCCGTGTGAACCCTTCGATGTCCAGGAACAGCACCGTTGCCTGCCGTTTTGTCGGGGCCAGGACGCCGCGGTCGGCGATCAGGGCCTGGGCGACTGCCTCGGGCACGTACTGCCCGAAGGTCTGTGTGACCAGGTCGCGTGCCTGCTCCGCCTCGGCCCGGGCGCGTACGATCACACGGGCGCGATGCACTGCAATGGCCAGGATCAGCGAGACCGTCACAAGCGCGACCGTTTCCTGCATCCGACTACCGGTGCCGATGAAATTGGGGTTCAGGAATACGGCGACATAGTCGTCGAGTGTGGGCGGTTGTGGGATGTCGCCCCAGTCCAGAACTGCAGCCTTGTCCATTGTCGACAGCGCCCAGCCGAACGCGGCCCACCAGGCAGCCGCGCCGACAAGGCCTGCCCAAATCACCAGCCAGGGAGATAAACTCAGGGCCGCAATGGCCGGGGCCAGGAAGACGAAATTGAAGACGTCGATCCGGAACGCAAGGACCGACGGCAGATCGGGTCCCATCGCCGGCAGGCCTAAGACGACCGCCGAGACAATCACGATGACGTCGACCGTGATGAACAGATAGCGCGTCCACCAGCGGTCCGCCGGCGTGCCGATGAGGCGGTACTGGAGTATCGTGATCACGGCGACCATGGCGGCCACGAGAGCGACGTAGAGATTGACCGGGTAGGCGCGGGAGATCACGTACCATGCTGCAACGATGAAAACCGCGACCAGCTTGCCGCGCAGGAGGACGCGCAGTCCCGCCTCTTCCGCCCGCGTCAGGGTCAGGGCGAGATCGGCTTCTTGCTTGGCTGCGTTTTGGCCGGTTTCCGGCATGGTCTGGGCCTCCGGAGCGTTTCAGATCGTCAAGACCATCGGATCCGTTGACCGATCTACGGGCCAGCCGTTCAGGCGGATCGGTCTTTTCTCGTAGGCCGGCAGCACGACCGCGAACTCCGAATAGCCGGGCTCGAAAACGCCTTCGCGGTGGGCGAACAGCAGCACCTTGTCGGGCGTGGTCTCCATCACGATTTCGATCTCGCAAAAGTGCCCGCGCTGGTAGGCGGTCGTCTCGCCGTCGTCCTCGTAAAGCCGAAAGCCTGTCTTGCCCTCGCGGCGGTGGGGAAAGACCCACAGCATCCGGTCCGTGTCCTCCATCGGCGCCACGGGCCGCGGGTTCGCGTTCATCGGCAGGATGGCGCCGTCCCGCGCAAGCAGCGGCACAACGTCCAGCGGGGCCGGGACCACGATGGTCTTGCCGCTGCCGTACCAGGTGCCCCGATTGACATCGACCCAACCATCGGGGCCCTTGGGAAGGTAGACGGACCGTTCCTGCGCGCCCGGTTCCACGACCGAAGCGACAAGCAGTTGGTCGCCCAGCATGAAGTCGTCGTTTTCCTCGAATGCTCGCGGGTCCTCCTCGAAATCGTAGAAGGTCGGACGGACAATCGGTTCATTGTCGCGATGGGCCCGCAGATAGAGCGTGTAGAGATAGGGCATCAGGTGATAGCGGAACTGGATTGCGTCGCGCACCAGGTCCGCGACCTGCTCATGCATCCATGGCACCGTGTTCGATCCGTCGTCATTCCACGAGTGCATCACGAAACGCGGGTGGAAGATCCCGTTCTGAACCCAGCGGACCAGCAGCTCCGGGTCCGGCGCCGGGCCGGCAAAGCCGCCCACGTCGTGGCCCAGATTGAAATGGCCCGAGAGGCTCAGCCCCAGGCCCATGCGGTTGTTGTATTTGAGAGTTCGCCAGGACATGGCGTTGTCGCCGGTCCAGGTCTGCGCATAGCGCTGGAGACCGGGGCACGCCGCCCGCGACACCACATGCGGCCGGATCTCGGGTGAACGCTCGATCTGTTTCTCGCGCGAGGCCCGTGTCATCAGCATGCCCAGCACCGGGCGGACAAGGCGAGCCGCCACCGGTGTGCCGAACCCGTCGCACACAGCATCGGGGTCCCAGACCTCGAACTCGTTATTGTCGTTCCAGGTCGCGGCGATCCCCTGGTCAAGAAGCGTCTCGCCCACCCGGTCCTGCCACCAGGCGACGGTCGCGCGGTTCGTGAAATCCAGGTATGCGCCGGGACCGCCCCAAAACGGCGATTCGACCGGGCCGCTTCCGTCCTGTCTTCGAATGAACAGCCCGTCGGCGGCCGCCCGGGCATAGGCCGGATGGTCGGTGAGGAGACAGGGTTTGATGTTTGCCGCCAGCTTGATCCCGTACTGCCTGAGCGCGGCGCTGAACCCCGGCGGATCCGGGAAACGGTCGCGGTTCCATTGGAAGACGTGTCGTCGTTCGCCGGCCGCGCTGTATCCGGACGAAAGCTGGAAGGCTTCGCAAGGGATGCCCCGGGCATCGCATTCCTCCGCGAAGGCAAGGATGCCGGCTTCGGCGCGGTCGGTCTCGGTGATGTTCATTGCCGAGCCGCAGAAGCCGAGGCTCCATTTCGGGCCAAAGGCCATCGGTCCCGTCAGGACCGCGAACTTGGAAACGACGTCGCGCACCCGCGGGCCGAAGATGACGTAATAGTCGAGGTCGCCGTCCTCGGCGCCGTAGTAGCGGTAGAGGCCGTGGTAGTTGTCGATCTCGCACCCAAGGTCGAACACGCCGGTGGACAGGTTGTCGTAGAACAGACCGTAGGCGATCCCGGTCCGCGCCTCCTTGGTGATCGTGAAGGGAATGTGCTTGTACAAGGGGTCGGTCATCGCGGCGTCGTAATTCAACGCATCCAGGCCGAGCATCCGGAAGCGGCGACCGGCGCGGTTCAACGGCCCGGCTTTCTCGCCCAGCCCGTAAATCCGGTCTCCTGGGGTCCGAACAAGCGCATGAAAGACCGACCCATCCGGTTCCAGCCGATATGGCTCGCTCGGGCGGTCCGCGGCAAAGGCTAGCGGTGCATCGATGCCGGCGTTCGGGCCGGACCAGTGGATGTGGAAGGGACGGAACTGCAGGCCCAGACGCAGGGTTTCCGTCTGAATGGAAAGGCCGTCTGGGCGCTCGTCGACGGCGAAGTCCGGTCCGGGACCGTCGAGACCCGAAAGCCGCGACAGCCATTCCCACGGCATCTCGCGGCCGTCCGGGGCGACGGATCAGATCTGCGCCATGCGGGGTTCGCCATTCGGCAGGAACAGGACGCGGACGATGTCGTGCGCAAGGACGTACAGGCAGACACGCCCGCCCTGCCGCAAGGCAAAGTCCAGCCGGCACCCGGTTCGTCCCTGAAAAGCGGTCACCTCGGGGATCGCCATTGCAGGCCAGTCTAGGGCATCAGCAATGCCGTTTGAAATGCCCCGATCGGTGCGATCTCGTCGCGCGATCGCGGCGACGGGCGAGGAGGCCTTCCCCTGCGGCGGTTTCAGCCGCTGGCCGCGCGGGGGCTGGCGGCGACGCGGTAAGCCGGAAAGCGGATCGTGACCACGGTGCCCTGTTCGACGACGCTCTCGATCTCGATTCGGCCGCCATGCAGTTCCACAAGCGACTTCACGATCGGCAGCCCCAGTCCGGTTCCTTCGTACCGCCGGGCGATGGTGTTTTCGACCTGCTTGAACAGCTCGACAATTGCGGGGAGGTCGGCTTCAGCAATGCCGATGCCGGTGTCCGCCACCGAGATCCTGAGATCGCCGGCGTTTTCGATAGTGGCGCCGATCGACACGAGGCCGCCTTCGGGTGTGAATTTCACGGCGTTGGACAAGAGGTTGATCAAGATCTGCTTCAGCGCACGCTCGTCGGCATGGACCAAGGGGATACCGGTGGCGATTGAAAGCTCCAGGCGCAGCTTTCCGGCATTGATCCGGTCGCGGACGACCTGTACCGAGCCATCGATCACCTCGGCGATATCGATGTCTTCTTCGTTGAGCTCGAACTTCCCGGCCTCGATCTTGGACAGATCCAGGATCTCATTGATCAGGCTGAGCAGGTGCTGACCGCTTTCGTGGATTCCCGTGGCATAGTCCCGATAGGGCTCCGGCATGACGGGACCGTAGATCTCCTTGAGCATGACTTCGGAGAAACCCAGGATCGCGTTGAGCGGCGTTCGCAGTTCGTGGCTCATCGTGGCGAGAAACTCGGACTTCGAACAATTGGCCAGTTCGGCCTGTTCCCGTGCGCGGTGTTCGGCCAGCGCCGATTCGACCACCGCCGTGATATCCGTGCCTGTTCCGCGGTAACCCCTGAAAATCCCCTGCTCGTCGGTGATGGGGATCCCGCTGATCGACCAGTGAAGGGGACGGCCGTCTTGCGTCAGAAACGTGTACTGAAAATCGCGGAATGGCTGGCGGGCGGCCAGGTCGGCGAAATGGGCCTGCCACTTCTAGTCGTCCGGATCGGCCCAGCCCAGCTCCCGCCGGGTCCGACCTAGGACCGCGTTCGGGTCCAGCCCGGTGATTTCGGCCCAGCGGTCCGACAGGTAGGTGAAACGCAGCTCCTCGTCCATCTCCCAGATCCAGTCTGACGTGACGTCGGCGACGTCGCGGAACCGCTGCTCGCTGACCCGGATTGCCGTCTCGGCCTTCTTGCGGTCGGAGATGTCCAGACTGAGCCCGTCCCAAACGATGGTCCCGTCCGACGACCGGCGGGGGCGGGCAATGGTGCGCAGCCACTTCACCTCACCGGCGGTGCTGTGCACGCGGAATTCGATGTCGAACCGGTCCATCGTCTCTGCCGACCGCAACACCGAATCGCGCCAGGTGGCACGGTCGTCGCTGACGATCAGTTTGAACATCGCATCGCCGTCCTGCATGGCTTCGGCCGCAGTCAGCCCCATCAGGTTCCGGATGCCTTCGCTGCAATAGGCAACCTCGATTCGGCCGGTCTCCAGCATCACGAGACGAAACACCACGCCGGGCAGGTTGGCGGTGATGCGCTGCACTAAGGCGGCAGTTTCCTCGACCTGTCGGCTCTGCTGCACCCGGTGGGTGATGTCCGTATAGGTCGTGACGAAGCCGCCATCGTCCAGCGGACGACCGACGATCTCGATGACGCTGCCGTCGGGCCGGGTGCGCTCCAGGCGATGCGGCTCGCCCTTGCGTGCAGCAGCCACTCTTTCGGCCACCTGCTGCTCGATGTCGCCGGGGCCGTACTCGCCGCAGTTCGCCTTGTAGCGCACGAACCGTTCGAAGGGGTCGCCGGGCGCGAACGCGTCTGCGGTGAGGTTCAGGATCTCCAGAAACCGCCGGTTGAACGAAACCACGTTCAGGTCGCGGTCCACATGGCTGATTCCCTGATCGATGTTGTTCAGGCACGTCTTCAGGGAGTCCTTTTGCGCCTCGACCGCGGTGATCGTGTGGAACGCCTCGGTGACGTCCGTATGCGCGACCAGCGCACCTTTCCAACCGTCAGAAACAAACGGGGTGACCGTGCAACTGCACCAGCGGATCTCTTCAGGGGAGAAACATTCATAGGCCATCGAAAATGAGGGACGCTGGCCCGCAAGGACCTGACGAATACCTTCCGCGATGGCGCCGTAGCCGGGCGTGGCGGCGCAGAGGTGGAAGTAGTTCTGCCCGACGCCATAGGTGCTGCCCCCATAGCCGTTCGCTCGGGCGAACCGACGCCAGCTTTTGTTGACGGCGACGATCTGTCCGGCCAAGTCCAGAACCGCGACATTCGCCTCAAGCGCGTCAAGAACCGATAATTCCGCTTTGATGGTGATAGCGCTGCCCCCGGTGACTGCCAAAAACCGACACACCTCTACCGCTGCCATTGTCATCAATGCGGTTTAACCGACTGTTAATCCCGTTGCGCCGTTAGCCGAACTCCTGGTCGCAGCTGTGGCTAATGCGTGGGGAGAGCGGTCAATTCAAGGAGACGGTCGATCCGTCCCCGGTCCCACCGCTGCGGCGGCATTGGTGTCTCTCCGCTGGTCAACTCGACACCGAAGCCGCTTTCCAGGGTTACGACGTAGCCAGGCACCGCGGTGGAAATCTCGATCTGCCCGGATCTGGCGAAGGCGATCGAACCACTGTCCGTCACCTGAACAACGCAATCCGCCGTCTGCAAAAGAAGCGATGCATGCGGGGTCCGAACCTCGAAGCCGGGACGCGCAGCGGCAGGTGCGGTGTCGATCCGCAGTGTTCCGCAGGTCAGTTTCAGAAGGGTTCCGTCCGTCCCTACCGCCGTGATGACGAAGGTCGTCCGTGATCCGGCCCAGACGGTGTAGCCGTCGTCGAAAGCGATCTTCAGATGCCCACCGGGACCGGTGACGATCCGGTCATTGCGGTTCAGGCGATCGCCGGAGGTAATCATCCGGGGGACAGCAGCGCGCAGGGCGCTTGAAATCCCCCTCTTTACGGCCACGGTGGCAACGCCGTCGCCTTGCGCCTGCGCCGAACTGGAGGTCAGCGCCAGGGCAACCAGCAGTCCGGTTAGGATTGAGCGGCCAATGCCGTGATTCCGCCCGGCGAACATCTAGGACGCGGTTCCACTCAACAGGGTCGCCAGACCGTCGAGGTGAAGCTTCCAGCCCGCTTCGTGCGCCTTTCTGAGCGCCGGCCCCTGTTGTTCGGGAAAACGATCCCATCCGGTATGGATCACCGCCAGCATCGTCCCGCCCGCCGCAGGCGCGATCGTGAATCGCACAATGGTCTGAACCGGCCAGTCATCGTCTTTCCAGGTAAGCTCCAGCGTCGCCGGCGGCTCGAAGCGCGTGATCTTCCCGCTGGTAACCACGGTGCGGCCGTCGCCGTCGCGCCATTCCTCCCGAAAACTGCCCTGTGGCGCCGCTTCAAGCCGAACATAGTCGCCCCACCAATTGGCGACCTTTGCCTGATCGGTGAGGGCGGTCCAGGCGGTCTCGGGCGGACAGGCAAGCGCACGGCGAAGAACGATGGCATCGGACGACGGTTGGTCCTGCATTGGTTTTCTCCCCGGGAACCGTCCGGGACGGTTCGACGCGTTGCGCCGATGCTAGCAGGTTTTCCGTGCCGGATGCGGCCTGGCGGGATTCTGGCTAGGCTTGTCGCCAGACCAGGAACAGGGGGATGGATGAATGGCAGAGGCAGAGCTCGTCTTCAAGGCGGCCAACATGCTGGGCGAAGGGCCCACCTGGTCCGAGGAGGAGCAGGCGCTTTACTGGGTCGGGATCATCGACAAGAAGGTGCATCGTCTGGAACTGTCGACCGGCGCCTTTCGGACCTGGGACGCGCCCGATTTCGTTGGCACGATGGCGCTCCGCGCGCACGGCGGGGCGATCGTCGCCCTGGCGAGCAGCATCTGCCTTTTGGACTTCGCGACCGGCAATTTCACCGAACTATGCCGGCCGGAGGCGGACCGGCCGGCCAACCGGTTCAACGATGGGAAATGCGACCGCCAGGGCCGCTTCTGGGTCGGCTCGATGCAGACCAACCTGAACCCGGACGGCTCGCCGCGCCCGATCACGCAGACCTCGGGCGCGCTGTGGCGGATCGATCCGGACGGAACGGCGACGGACATGACCGGCCCGACCATCCGGCTGTCCGACACGCTGGCCTGGAGCGCCGACAACCGCACCATGTATTTCGCCGATTCGCTGGAACAGACCATCTATGCCTACGACTTCGACCCGGGGGCGGGAAGCATCGCCAATCGAAGGGTGTTCGCCCGGACGGAAGGCTACGGTGTGCCGGACGGCTCGGCGATCGACGAAGAAGGTTTTCTGTGGAATGCCCGGTTCGGCGGTGCCTGCGTGATCCGCTATGCGCCCGACGGGACCATCGATCGGATCGTCGATGTCCCTATCACCAACCCGACCAGCTGCACCTTCGGCGGACCGGACCGGCGGACCCTGTTCATCACCTCGGCACGGGAGGGGTTGAGCGCGGCACAGATCACAAGCAACCCGCGCGAGGGCGATCTGTTCGCCCTCGACGCGGGAGTGACCGGGCCACCCGACGTCCGGTTCGCCGGGTAAGGGAGGTCGGCCCGATTAACCCTTGACGCTGCCGGCGGTCAGACCGCTGACCAGGTAACGTTCGCACCACAGGAAAATCACCAGGATCGGCACCGTGACGATCACAGATCCGGCCATCAGGTACTGACGCGGGACCTCCGAGCTGTTCATGGAGACCAGCCCGCGCGACAGCGTGAAGATGTCCGGGTTGTCCAGGAACATGAAGGCGAACAGGAATTCGTTCCAGGCGATCATGAACACGTAAAGCGCCACCGAGGCCAGTGCAGGAAGGCTGAGCGGCAGGGTGATGCGCCAGATCACGCCCGCCCGGGTGCAGCCGTCGATGATCCCCGCCTCCTCCAGTTCCGGCGGAATGCCGCGGAAATAGCCTTGCAGCATGTAAAGCGCCACCGGGATCGTCGTCGCCGGATAGACGATCAGAAGGCCCAGCAATGTGTCGCGCAACGCCAACTGGCTGAACACGCTGTAAAGTGGGATCACCAGCACGATGGCAGGGAACATGTAGATCAAGAGGATCGATCGCGACAGGATCGCCCGGCCCGGGAAACGCAGGCGGGAGACTGCATAGGCGCCGGGAATCGCGAAGGCCAGCGTCAGGATCACCGTGCAAACGGATACGACCGTCGAGACCAGGATATAGCGACTGAACCGGAAGGTGGTCAGGACCTCGTAGTAGCTGTCGAAAAGCTCGCCCAGCCCCTGGGTCAGGTCTACGGTGAAGTCCAGGGGGTTCTCCAGGAAATCCGCCTGGTTCTTCAGACTGCTGATCAGCATGGCGTAGAACGGCAATGCGACCAACACGACGAAGAAGACCATGCCCACGCCGCGCAGCGCACGCAGCACCACGACCTCGGTCATGTAGCGGCCCATGACGTCCAGGCTCTGGTCATGAAGGCAGCCACGCAGGGACCAGGCGACCACGAAGTGCAGGACCAGCGCTCCGCCAATACCCCAGACCGGTGCCTCACCGGGACTGAGCCCGAACGGCGCCCCGCCATTCAAGCCCACGAAGACAATGAAGCCGGTAACGGTTGGCCAGAAATAACGCTCGACGACGTTCGGCCGGCCGTGTGCCCACAGCGCGTAGACCAGCCCCGCCAGGGCGCCGGCAATCAGACCCGCGCCCAGCGGCACCGTCGTCGACAGCCCGCCAAGCAGCGCGGCGACAACCGCCCAGATGATGGTGCCCAGGAAGGACCACAGCGCGCCCAGGATGACGGAAAGGATCGTGCCCAGATGCCGTTCCATCACATCTCTCCTTCCGGTCCGAAGCGGAAGTAGATGAACATGAAGAACGCGAGCAGGAAGAAGATGACCACCGACACGGCGGCGCCCGCTCCCAGGTTCGCAAGCGCGAAACCTTGTTCGTAGACATCGACCGTCAGGGTTCGGGTGCCCGCGGCGCCACCGGTCAGCAGGAAGATGTCGTCGAACTTGTTGAAGGTCCAGATGAAGCGCAGCAGGAACAGGACCGACAGGATGCTGATGAGCTGTGGCAGAGTGATGTACCGGAAAATCTGGAACGGCGTTGCGCCGTCGATCTGGGCTGCCTCGTAAAGGTCGCTGGGCAGGGACTGCATCCGTGCGAGAATGAACAGAAAGGCCAGCGGGAAATAGCGCCATGCCTCGAACGCAATCACCATGGCGAGCGCCAGCGGGAAGCCCATGGTAAGGCCAAACATCTCGATCTCTACCGACCGGACGCCCAAATAGTTGATGGAACTCTCAATCGCGCCGAACTGGATCAGCAAGGCGTTGATGGTTCCGCTGAACGGGTCCAGCAGGAATAGCCAGGTGAACGCAACGGCGATCACGGGCGAGACATAGGGAAACAGGAATAGGCCGCGCAAAAACGCACGCCCCTTGAAAGAGGCGTTCAGGAGTTGCGCCGCAAACAGCCCCAGGATCATGGAACCCAGCGTGCCGAATATCGTGTAGGCGATCGTGACGTTCAGGACCGTCCAGAACTCCCGCTGCTCGAACACCTTGCGGAAGTTGTCCAGGTTGAACTCCAGGCTGGTCAAAACGTTGATCGCATTGCCTGCCATCTCGGGCTTGGTGTCGCGCGGCGAAACCCCCGCCTCCAGAAATGCGGCGTCGACCTCGAAAACCAGGTTCAGGCGCTCGCGATGGCGCGGTTCCCAACTCCCCAACTGACATGTCAGCGATTGGCCGGCGATGACGCAGCGCTCATCGCCTTCGACCAGCGTCAGGCCCGTCGGCAGGGTATCGGTCAAAACGATATCGGTGATCTCGCGTTTGTCCGAGCTGTTGCGCAGGCGGTACTGGATCGTGATCTGGTCGCCGGGCGCTTCGGCCTCGCCGCGGACGCGTTCGTTGGCGATCGGTGTCGGCGCACGCAGATCGCCCAGCGTGACCGGCTTGAAGCTGATCCAGAAGCTGGCCAGAACCGGAAACAAGACGACCGCGGCGACAATCAGGAATGTGGGCCCCAGCATGACGGCGGCGAGGCGCGCCTCTTCTCTGGCAAGCGTTCCGGCCTTGCGGCGTCGCGGAACAGCGCCAGCTTCGTTTGCGATGGTTGCCATTTCGGCTCTCCCCCGAGAACAGCCAAGCCACAGTGCCAGGGTAGCAGGAACGTCCCGGCGGAACCCCGTGAGAGGGTCCCGCCGGGATCGGCGCGATTACTGGATCCGCGCCAGTTCCTCGTTCAACAGTGCGACGGTTTCTTCCGCCGAACGCTCACCGTCGATGTATTCGCGCATCAGCCTGTTGAAGACCTGCGCATTGATGATCTTGGAAGCCAGCGAGAGCTGACCTTCCTTGACGCCCCACCGGTTGGCGGTCTCCAGGCCGGAGACGATCATCTCGATCTGGTCCTGCGGATAGAGTTCCGACAGGGGCTTTTTGCGATCGACGCCCACCGGCAGTTTGGCCCAACCGTCGACGAACTTGGTCGGGTTGTCGGTCGTTCCGCGACGCACAGGGAACTTGCCTTCCGGCGCGATCGACAGCGTGTTGAGATAACCCTCGTCCATCGAGTATTTCACGAACTCGATGGCGGCATCCGTGTCCGCATCGTTGGTGATCCCGAAATAACGGACGTCGGCCCAAGCCGAACCGTTCGGGTTGTTCGGGCCGGACACCGTCGTGACGACACCCGTCTTGCTGGCCAGTTCGGGCGAGGTCGGGTCGTCGTTGATGGTCGGCGGCGCGGAGTCCCTGAGGCCCGCAAGTTCGTCGAGGATGAAGGGCGACCAGATGATCATTGCCGCCTTACCAGCGAAATAGAGCTCGCGGGACTGCTTCCAGTAAAGGTCCCCCGGCGGGCTGGCTTTCGCGATGGCCTTGTAGAAATCCAGGACCGCGACGGTCGCCTTTTCGTCCAGCTTGGCAACGCCCTTGGCGTCAACCGGCGATACGCCATTGGCCAGGAACACATGCTCCAGGACCTGGCTCATGAAGTTCTCGTCGATCTTGGTCGCCGCGACGAACCCGTACATTTCCGGCGGGTTGTGCAGTGCCTCGATGGCCTTGATGATGTTTTCGTAGCTGGTCGGCGCCGCCAGGCCCTTCGCGTCGAACAGGTCCTTGCGATAGACGACCATCTGCGTCCAGCCATCGACGGGCACCGCGGCGATGTCTTCGCCAAACTTCGCCATCTCGATCGCGCCCGGCGCAAAGGTCGACGTGTCCAGCGCTTCCATGGTTTCCGTCGCGGCCTCGGTATCCAGGATACCGGCCTCGCTCCAGGGCAGGACATACTGCAGCGTCAGGTAGATGACATCGGGCAGATCGTTCGCCGCGAAAGCGGCGGTGGTGCGGGTGCCCAGATCCTTTTCCGGCACCGGAATGACCTGAACCTTGATGCCGGTCTTATTGGCGAAGTCCGCCGCCATTTCCTGTTGCTTGGCCAGACGGTCGGGTTGTTCTTCCGTCGTCCAGAACCGGAGTTCCTGCGCCGATGCCGACATCGACAGCGCCGCCGTCATGGCCGCGCCCGCCACTGTCGACAGGAGCACACGTAGAGCAGTCTGTTTCATCCTAACCTCCCTATTGAAAATTCAGTTCCCTGGTTTGTTGTGCATCGCGGCAACTGCAGCGCCGCGATGCCGGATTTCGTCATTCATGTTGTGCGGCCGTCCCTCCCTGTTCCTTATCCCCTGTTATGCCGCGACCGCCTCACGCTACGATGCTGGCCGGCGGTTGGGTGTCAGATTGTCCCAACAGCAGTTTCGGTTTCCAGACCTGCTGAAGATCGGCCGGATCGGCGCCGGCCATCCGTGCCAAGAGGATATCGACCAGCGCCTTCCCCGCATCATGAATGGGATGGACCACGGTTGTCAGCCCAAGATCGGAGAGGCGGACCGTCGGTGCGTCGTCATAACCGATGATCGAAACGTCCGCGCCGGGCCTGAGTCCGTGTTCGCGCAGGACCCGGACCAGGCTGTGCGCGATCCCGTCGCTGGCACAGATCACCGCCGTCGGCCTGTCCTCGCGGTCCAGCAAGCTCATGATTGCCGCTTCGTCCAGACCGGGCCGCATGGACGTGCGCATCATCATCCCCTCGTCGAAAGCTATCGACGCTTCGCCGAGCGCTTCGCGATATCCCTGTTCGCGGTAGGCGGCAAAGGCGTAGGTGTCCTGCACGCCGATATAGCCGATCCGGCGGTGGCCCAGCCCGATCAGGCGCTTGCAGGCGATCTTGATGCCGTAGGTGCCGTCCATGTCGAGAAGAGGATAGGGGCGAACCTCGTCTGTGCGTCCGTGCGCCACGAACGGAAACCCCCGATCCAGGAGATAGGAAATCCGCACGTCCGTTCGGCGCGTCCGCGCCACGATTGCGCCGTCGACCCGGCGGCCCGCCACCAAACGTTGTAGGCCTCCAGTTCTTCCGCACCTTCCCGGGCGGTGACCAGCGTCAGGTCCAGCCGTTCCTCGGCCAGGCGTTCGCCGATCCCGGCGATCATCTCCAAAAAGAACGGATAGGCGTGACCGTCCGGGTCGATCGGCATGACCAGGCCGATCGCCTCCGCACGGCCGGATTCCAGGCGGCGGGCATTGAGGCTGGGGGCATACCCCAACTCGCGGGCCGCCGCGACCACCCGTTCGCGGGTCGCCTCGCTGACATCGTCATAGCCGGCCAGCGCCCGCGAGACGGTCGTCTGCGACAGATCCAGGTGTTTGACGAGGTCTTTGAGCTTCATTGCCCGTGGTCGCCCCCCTTGCGACCGGCTGTTTTTTATTCGCAGATCGTCACCGGTCCTGCCTTGGCATCCAAATCGATTTGGATTTGGCCACATTTAAGCGCGAATGAACGTTTGGGGCAATCAAATTGTGGCAATCGCGCGGTCGGTGATTCCTGGCTGTGTCCGTGCAAGTTTGTTCATTCACAATAACGCTTTGACGCAACGGGTCGTTCCGAACAGTCCAGGCGTAGGGTTGGAAAACTTGCGCCGACACTGTTCTTGACGAAACATCGTTCCGGCCAAGTCGATTTTGATCTTCTCATTCGAACCCTGTAAGAAAGACGGAACCGTGGCGTGAACGACCGCGGCAGAACATATGGAGTAGGCCTTCGGTCAGCGCCGGTCGGTGCGGGATGAAAAAGGGGAAACGGCCGATGAGCACGGACGGCATTGGGCGCGCCTTGCGGGACCGGGCGATCGAGATCCTGCGGACCAACGATCAGGGCGGTTATACGATCCCGACCAAGGGTCTTTATCCGTTCCAGTGGAACTGGGATTCCGGTTTTGCCGCGCTCGGCTTCGCCGAGTTCGACGAGCCGCGGGCGTGGCAGGAGCTGGAGCTGCTGTTCAGGGGGCAATGGGACGACGGGATGTTGCCCCATATCGTCTTTCACCAGCCCCAAGACAGTTACTTCCCGGGACCGGACGTCTGGGGCACGTCGCACGAGCCGCCGACGACCGGAATTACCCAGCCGCCGGTTCTTGCCACAGTAAGCCGCTACATGTTGGAACATGCGACGGACCCGGATCTCGCGTCGGAACGGGCCGCCGCTCTCTATCCCAAGATCCTCGCCTGGCACCGTTGGTGGTGGAGCAAACGCGACCGCGACGGAAGCGGACTGGTCGTGATCTATCACCCCTGGGAGACCGGGCGCGACAACAGCCCGGTGTGGGACGAGGCGCTGGCCCGCGTGGAGCCCACGAAGAAACCCTACCAGCGTCGCGACACCTCACTGATCGATGCGTCGCATCGGCCGCACGCTTACGAATACGACCGATACCTTTTTTTGGTGGAGCTGTTTCGCGACTGCGGGTACGACCCCGACGCGATGGCCGCGAAGAGCCCGTTCAAGGTGGCGGACGTGGGGATCAACGCAATTCTCCAAGGTGGCAACAGGGACCTTCTGGCGCTTGCCGAGCGGTTCGGGACGGAGGCGGAGAGAGCGGAGATCACGACACGCATCGCGTTGAGCGACGGGGCGTTCGAGCGGCTCTGGTCGCCCGAGCGATCCTTGTATCTGTGCCTGGACCTGGTATCCGACCAACTGATCGACATTGCGACGTCGGCGTCGTTCCTGCCTTTATTCGGCAGAGTTGCGGATCCGGCACGCGCGGCGCTTTTGGCCGATCAATTGCGGGCCTGGGGTGAACGATGCCGGTGGCTGGTCCCGTCGCTGCATCCCGACGACACGCGGTTCGAGCCGTTTCGGTACTGGCGCGGCCCCCTCTGGTTCGTGATCAACTGGCTAATCGCGCGGGGCCTCAACGCGTATAAGATCGACGATCTGGAGAAGAGGCTGCAGGGAGACACTTTAAATCTTGCTGCCAACTTCGGGTTGCATGAGCACTACAGCCCGGTCGATGGCGAAGGCGGCGGTGGCGATACCTTCACCTGGTCCGCAGCCGTCGCATTGTCCTGGGGAGCCGCGCACGCCGCCACGTGATCACCAAAGCGGCCCGATGGTTTCGCCGTCGTGACACCATTATAATGGTGCGCTGATTGCGGGCACACGGGACCGGGAATGGCGGATAGATGAACCAGATCGATTTAGAAGGACGGCACGCGGTCGTGACCGGCGCCGCCCAAGGCATCGGACGCGCGATCGCCGAACGGCTGTTGGCATCCGGTGCGTCGGTCGCCTTGTGGGACATGGACGAAGCGCTCCTGACGGAAACGGCGGGCGCACTGAACGGCGTCGACCGGGTGATCTCGGTCCCTGTGGACGTCACCGATCCGGCGGCGGTCGACGCGGCGGTCACGGCAACGCTGTCCGGCCGCGACAGGATCGACATCCTGTGCGCCAATGCGGGCATCGCCGGACCATCGCTGAAGCCGTGGGACTATACGCCCGAGGCCTGGCGCGAGGTGATCGACTTGGACCTGAACGGGGTCTTCTATTGCTGCCGCGCCGTCGTGCCCTTGATGATGGAGGCGGGCTACTGCCGCATCGTCAACACGGCCTCGATTGCCGGCAAGGAGGGCAACCCCAACGCCTCGGCCTACAGCGCCGCAAAGGCCGGCGTCATTGCGCTGACCAAGTCGCTGGCCAAGGAACTGGCCGACCACGATATCGCCGTGAACTGCATCACCCCGGCGGCGGCCAAGACCCGGATCTTCGACCAGATCAGCCAGGAACACATCGACTACATGCTGTCGAAGATCCCGCGCGGGCGTTTCCTCCAGGTCGAAGAACTCGCCGCGATGGTGGCGTGGATGGTGTCGGAAGAGAACAGCTTCACGACGGGCGCGGTCTTCGATCTTTCCGGCGGCCGCGCCACATACTAAGACGCTAAGCCCGCGGCGGGGGCAGCCTCTCGGGGCCGCTTTACAGGTAGTTCGGATTGCCAGCCTTCAGGGTCATGGTGTGACCGCCCCATTGGTACTTGTCATCACCCACGGCAACGAACTGGCCGCAGTTGTCCTTGACGTGACCGGTCTCGGTCCAGTCGACACAGAAGTTGCCGTCCTGATCCAACGTCCAGACCCCAGAATCGGTCTTGGTTGCTTCGGTTTCGACGACTTCGGCACGGATGCTTCCGTCGGAATCAACGAAGGCAAAGGCACCGGTCTCTTCACTGTGCACCGTGTTGCCCACGAAAGCGGACTGCACCTGTTCCTGGTTCAAGGGTTGCTGGCTGGTCGAGCTGCAACCGCTATCGTCGGACATGCCGACCGCAAGAGGTGCCGCAACAAAGATCACACTTGTGGTGAAGCTGAACCATCGTTGCAGACGCAATCGCATCGCGGCCTCCATTCCGTTTCGAAAAGGATAACGCAGGTGCGAATCTAACCTGCATTCCTGTGCGACTGAAGATGTGTCGGCATCGGTTTCGTGTCCGATTCCTTGCCCGAACCTTTACAAGTACGCCCCGGACTCACCGCTTCCATCGGCGTTTGTCGGCGCGAAGAAAAAAGTTTGATTCGGAAATCAGTGCACCAGCAGACACGCATCCGGCGAAACAGGACGTGTACCTGCAGTGATCTTGGAGCGGCTGTTGAGGGCGTGCCGCGAACGTCGCTCGCTGTTGGGTGTTTGTCGACGATCGCCGCAAATCCTTTTGCTGTATCGATGGAAAAGCTGCCACACCGTCGGCCAGTTTCTCGGCATGGCAATAACTATATGAAATAATTGCCAGATTCCCTGCATCGCGGTGATAACCTTCAAGGGCACCGCGGCAAGAGGCCATCGTGCAATAGTCCGGATAAATCGAACAGGCTCGCAGTGCCACGTGCAAATAACGGCGGGGCGATCGCCAGACACTCCTTGCAGGCGACGTTGAAGTCGAGAGACGACGACTTCAAGTCTACCTCATGGACACTGCAACGCGCCCAAGTCGCGCCGCTATTGTTAAGGTTAAATTAGCTCTTTTCCTTCAAAAGCCATCGTGGAACTGGCACTGCCAGTTTCAACCCCGAGTTCTAGAACTAGTCGGAGTTTGAAGAATGGCTGTACGTAAAATGGTGAAGCGCGCTAAGCCGAAGACGGCGCGCAAGCCGGCTGCGAAGCGCACCACGGCGCGTCGTAAGCCGTCGACCCGGACGTCGCGCACGACCGCGCGTCGTTCGACCGCACGGAAGACCACCGCGCGGAAGACCACGGCTCGCAAGTCGCCCGTGAAGCGGAAGACGACCGCTCGCAAGACGACCGCCAAGCGGAAGACGACCGCGCGTAAGTCGCCGATGAAGCGGAAGACGACCGCTCGCAAGACGACCGCCAAGCGGAAGACCACGGCTCGTAAGTCGACCGCCCGCAAGACGGTTCGTCGGAAGACGACGGCCCGCAAGTCGCCGGTCCGTCGGAAGACGGCTGCCAAGCGGAAGACGACCGCGCGTAAGTCGACCGCTCGCAAGACGGTTCGTCGGAAGACGACGACCCGCAAGTCGCCGGTCCGTCGGAAGACGGCTGCCAAGCGGAAGACGACCGCGCGTCGCTCGACCGCGCGTCGTTCGACGGCCCGCAAGTCGCCGGCGCGTCGCAAGATGGCTTCGGCCCGTCGGCCGGCCGTTAGGCGGGCGAGAAAAAAGTAGTGTCGCGTAAGCCGGTCGGCGGCGGTTTCTTAAAGAAGATAGAAATCGTCAAGACCGGTGGCCGGACGGAGATCGTCGCAGCGGCGAATCGCCTGATGGCCAGCCGCGCCAAGCACCTGATCATGCAGGTGCAGACCAAGGACATGGTTATGGCGCGGACGGTGATGCAGAAGATGGGCATCGCCGGCACGGTCAAGAACTTGACCGGCACGAAGTCGTCAACCGTTAAGGCGGCTTGATTCTTATCGTTGGCGGGGCCGTCATCCTGGCGGTCCCGTCACGCTTTTCGGGCGTATCGCCTACTTCCCGGCTCGCTTGAACAGGTCCCGGTAGAAGTCGAAGGCGGCCATGGACAATGCCAGGATCGACACGATCGTCAGGTCGGGGTCCGGCACGAATGCCACGATGATGCCCAGAAACGCGAACAGCACCAACAGGGCGACCAGCGCTATTGTCTTATCGATCATGGTTCGGATCGTACCTCCCGTAGGCCTTCGCGTTAACCTTCTTCCGACAAACGCTGTGCCAGCCAACGCGCTGTCCGCAGCAGCCGGGCGTCGTCGCCCCGACGCCCGACAAGCTGTACCCCCATGGGCAGGCCGTCGGTCGCCTGCAGCAGCGGCAGCGTGATTGCGGGCGTTCCGCACAAAGTCCAGATCCCGTTGAACGCGGAACTGCCCGTGGATTGCAGTCCCTTCGGTGCCGGGCCGGGTGCGGCAGGCGTCACAATGACGTCGTAGCGGTCGAAAAACGCCTCCAGCCCGGCGTTCAGGACCTCGGGCCAGTCGCACGCCGCCAGGTAGTCGCGGGCCGGGATGCCGTTACCCTCCTGCAAGGCCGCCTGCATCTCCGCGCTCAGCCGGTCGGCCCCGCGGGCCGCGTAGCCGTGGAAGTTCTTCGCCATCTCCGCGAAGTTGACGATCTCACGCTGGCGGATCGCCTCGCCGAACGCACCAGGCAGGCCGATCTCGTCGCAAATCGGGTCGAGGGCCTCGCCAAGCTCGCCGAAGGCGTCCCGGGTGTCCTGGTCCGCCGTGTCCCAGGCAGGCTGCCGCACGAAGGCAAGGTTGGGGGTCATCGGCGGATCGGTGCGGGCGATGTCCAGGAGCCGAGGCGCGGGTGCGAGTTTTGACGCGGAGTCGCCCTCGTCATAGCCGAACAGCGTATCGGCCAGCAGCGCCGCATCCTCGACCGAACGGGCGAAGACCCCCACCGTGTCCAGGCTGGGTGACTGGGACAGGACGCCGGTGCGGGGGATGGCGCCGAATGTGGGTTTGTAGCCGACGACGCCGCAGAAGGCGGCTGGCCGGATCACCGATCCGCCGGTCTGGGTGCCGATCGCAAGCGGCACCATTCCCGCGGCGACGACGGCGGCGGAGCCCGAGGAAGAGCCGCCGGGCGTATGGTCGGGGTTGTGCGGGTTGCGGGTTTTGGGCGGACCGAGGAATGCCAGCTCCGCCGTGGCCGTCTTGCCCATGATCAGGGGCCCCGCCTGCTTCAGCCGCGTGACGACGTAGGCGTCCTTCTCGGGCTTCCGGCCCGCATCCAACACGGTGCCGTTTTCAGTCGGCACGCCGGCGGTGTCGATGATGTCCTTGATGCCGACCGGCAGGCCGTGCAGCGGGCCGATGGACCTGCCCGACGCGCGAAAGGCGTCCAAGGCTTCGGCCTGTGTCGCAACATAGTCGGGATCCAGCCAGGCCCAGGCCTCCAGGTCGCGACCGGCCTCGGCCGCCGCGAGACACTCGCGGGCAAGCTCGCCTGCCCGCAGGGAGCCGTCCGCGAGGCGGTCACGCAATGTCGTGGCGCCCAGCGCCAGGTTTCTGTCCGCCACCGTCTGCTCCTACTGCCCGTAAATCAGGTTGGGCAGCCAGAACGCGATGTTCGGGAAGATGTAAAGCAAGGCCATGCAGATGAACACCATCGACAGGAACGGCATGCACCCCTTGAATATCTGCACCAGCTGCACGTGTGGCGGCGCAATCCCTTTGAGGTAATAGGCCGACATTGCCATGGGCGGCGTCAGGAACGAGGTCTGCAGGTTCAGCGCAACCAGGATCCCGAAGAACAGCGGATCGACCCCGAAAAAGGACAACAGCGGCAGGAAGATCGGCACGAAGATGATGATGATCTCCGACCACTCCAGCGGCCAGCCCAACAGGAAGATGATCAGCTGGGCAAGCAGCAGGAAGGCCAGCGGCGAGAGGTCGAGGCCGGTCACGAACTCGGAGACGAGGTGCTCGCCGCCCAGGTAGGAGAAGACCGACGAGAAGGTCCAGGACCCGACGAACAGCCAGCATACCATCGCCGTTGTCCGGACAGTCAGATAGACCGACTCCCGCAGGCGGTCCCAGGTTAGGGCGCGGTAGATAACGGCAAGCAGCAGGCCGCCCAGGGCGCCGACTGACGCCGCCTCGGTCGGTGTGGCGAGGCCCGCCAGGATCGCGCCGAGCACCGCCAGAATGAGAAAGGCCAGCGGAAAGAAGGACGACAGCAGCATCAAGACCAGTGCGCCGATCGAAATGTCGGGAATTTCGTCTTCCGTGGGCTTTGGCGCCAGGTTCGGCTGCACGATGGCCCGTCCGATGACATAAAGCAGGTAGAGGCCGGCCAGGAGCAGGCCGGGGAACAGTGCCCCCGCATAGAGCCGGACGATCGAGACGCCGGAGGCTGCCGCATAGACGATCAGCATGATCGAGGGCGGAATGAGAATGCAGAGCGTTCCGCCGGCGCAGATGACGCCCGAGGCGAAGCTTGTGTCGTAGCTGGCCTTCAACATGGCTGGAAAGGCCAACAGGCCCATCAGTGTCACCACCGCGCCGACGATGCCGGTCGCCGTCGCGAAAAGGGCGCAGGTGATCAGTGCCGCGACGGCCATCGAGCCCGGCACCCGTTTCGCCGCGATGTTCAGCGTGGTGAACAGCCGGTCGACGATGTTCGCGCGTTCGACGATGTAGCCCATGAACAGGAACAGGGGCACGGCCGTCAGCACTTCGTTAGACATGACCGAATGGGTCTGGTTCACGAACAGGTCGAATATCCGGTTGTTGAAGAAGCCGTCGATCCAGGTTTCGAACTGGACCCAGGAGTCGGCGCCCTGGTCGACCGCCCGGTTATGGGCGCGCCACATGCGCGGCGCATCGAAGTAGGCGTAGTAGCCGAAGGCGATTCCCATGGCCATCAGCGTGAAGGCAATGGGGAAACCTAAGAAGATGATCAGGATGAACAGCCCCAGCATCATCAGGGCAATCTGGGGGTCAGTCATCGGTTCGATGTGTCCGTGTCTTGCGCGTTTCCGTTGGCCTTAGGCTCCAGATAGTCGATCGCCTCGGTGCCGTGCTTGAGAACGTCGCGTTCGGCGCTTTGGGCCAGCGCCACTTCGGTTTCTTGAATATCTTCCGCTGCCCGCAACCATTCGCCGGTGCGGATGCACACGATGCAGCGACAGACCTGGGCGACGCCCTGGATGAACAGCAAAATGCCTGCCACGACGAGGATCGTCTTGAACTGGAAGACCGGTATTCCCGCCGGGCTGTTGACGCTGACCTCCATATATTTCCAGGAACGGGCCGTATACTTCCAGCCGGAGAAGATGAGCGCCAAGACACCGGGGAAAAAGAAGATGAAGTAGAGGACGAGTTCGACCTTGGCCTGGGTGCGCGGCGACCACAGGCGATAGATGAAGTCGCCCCGGACGTGGCCGTCCCGGGACAGGGTGTAGGCGCCCGCCATCATGAACAGCGTTCCGTACATGATGTAAGAGACGTCCAAAGCCCAACTGGTCGGCGCGTTCAGGACATAGCGGACGAACACCTCGTAGCCCACACCGAACGCCATCACGATGATCAGCCAGGCAAACGCCTTCCCGAACCATGCCGAGATCCGGTCGGCAAACATGATATAGCGCTGCATCGGGGTTTCCTGCCCGTTCTTGATCGACAACACCCGGCGACCGTTTTACCGGTTCGCCGGGTTTGGCATTTTCGGCCTCGGCCGCTGAGCTTTAGATTTTCAGCTTGCCGGGGAAATAGTGCTTGTACGCCAGTGCGTAGTCCGGCGCGTTCATCAGTTCATAGAACACGACCCGCTCGACCCACGCACGCTGGCTGTCCAGGACACGCTTCATGAACGCGTCCTCTTCAAGGATCGGGATCAGCTCGTCCCAGGCCTTGATCTGCGCATCGAGGATCTCCTTGGAGGTCCGATGCACGGTCACGCCGCTTTCTTCCTGCAGCTTGACCAGGTCGGCAGAGTAGGTGTCCAGCGCGGTCGAGGTGTTGGCCGTGCTGGCGGCTTCGACGCCGTATTCCAGGATCGCCTGCAGGTCTTCGGGCAGGTCGTCGAAGAAGTCCTTGTTAAACAGGAACTCGAACGACTCGCTGGCCTGATGGTAGGACGACAGGAAGCAGTTCTTCGCCACGTCCTGGGCGCCGAAGCGGCTGTCGGAGGTGGGGTTGTTGAACTCGAAGGCGTCGATCACGCCGCGTTCCATGGCCGGCACGATTTCACCGCCGGGCAGCTGGGCGACGCTCATGCCCATGCGCTGCAGAAGGTCAGCGGCAAGCCCGACCGTGCGGTACTTGAAGCCTTCAAGGTCGGCGGCCGTCATCACGGGTTCCTTGAACCAACCGAACGGCTGCGCCGGCATTGGGAAGCCGTAGAAGCCATAGACGTTCAGGCCCATGATTTCCTGGGTCAGTTCCTGATACAGCTCCTTGCCGCCGCCGGCCTTGAACCACGCCAGCATGGTGGTGGCGCTGCCGCCAAAAACAGGGCCGGTACCGAATAGGGACGCCGCCTTGTTCTTGCCGTACCAGTACACCGGCACAGTGTGCGACGCGTCGAGGACGCCGTCGTTGACCGCATCCAGCACCTGGAAGGCCGCGACGACCGCGCCCGCCGGCAGAAGATCGACCTTCAAACGGCCGCCGGACATCGCCTCGACCCGGTCGACATATTCCTTGGCGAAGTCGGTGAAGATGTCGGATGCGGACCAGGACGTCTGCATCTTCACAACGATCGGGCTCTGCGCGTTGATCGATGGAGCGGCCAGGCTTCCCGTCGCGGCGCCGGCGCCGACCGCCAGCGCCCCTTTGAGGAACCGGCGACGCGCCGGCTTTTCATGTACCTTGGTCTGTTTCGTCTTGGTTGTCATAAAATCCTCCCATTGCGACCGCGCCGCCAGTCCGGGTTGCCGGCTCTCGACAACTGGTTTGCCCAGCCTCTCACCCCCGGGATTTGGACGCGTCGTATACGTAGACACTGGCCGAGCGGTGCCGGATTTTAAACAGAACTCCCACGATGCGGAAACTGGACGCGGCAAGAACGGAGGCGTTGGCGCGGCGGACTGGGCGCTCGGATGATTTTACACCGTCGCGGTCGCACTCCGCGGCGACACGAGACACATAGGCGTCACCGTGGTCGTCGCCGTCACTGCGCGCTCCGGCTGTTCAGTACGTCGTGCCGGTCCCTGACCGGCTTGGCCCAGCGGCTCTTGATGTAGAAAAGCACCGCGATGATCTCGTCGTCTTGCAACGTGTCCTCGTAGGCAGGCATGTCGCTTTCGTACCCGCCGCCGGCCAGTGCCGCGGGGCCGTACTTAGTCAGCTCGAAAAGCTGGACGTCGGGATGGTGCCAGGTGTGGCCGGTTTCGTCGTGGGGTGGGGCCGGCAGCCGCCCATTGGCCAGCCGCTGGCGCCAGTTCGGTTGACCTTCCAGGTTCGCGCCATGGCAGGCGGCGCATTCGCGCCAGTAGATCTCGCGGCCCAGCGCCACCGTCCGGGGATCGTCCGGACGCAGCGAAGTCGGACCGAAGCCGTCCCATATCCGGTCGTGGAACAGCGCCATGGCGCCGGCCACCGCAATGGCGGCAACGATCAAACCTCTAGGCAAGGGTCGCGTCGCCGTCATGCGCCGTCCGCTCCGGCACCGGCCAGGTCTTCCAGGATCGGGCAATGGGGCCGGGTGTCGCCATGACAGGCCTCGACCAGGTGCGACAAGGTCCGGCGCAGGCTTTCCAGTTCGGCGATCTTATCCTCGATACGGGCCAGGTGGCCCTCGGCGATCGTCTTGACGTCGGCGCTGGCCCGATCGCGGTCCTGGTACAGAGACAACAGCGCCCGGCAGTCTTCGACCGAGAATCCCAGGCTGCGCGCCCGGTGCAGAAAGGCCAGCCGGTGCACGTCCGCCTCGTCATAGTCGCGGTAGCCATTGGCCCGGCGGGCGGGGGTCACCAGGCCGATCTCCTCGTAGTACCGGATGGTCTTGGCCGGCAGTCCGGAACGGTTTTCGGCGTCGCCGATGTTCATCTCACCGGTCCTCCAGCCGCGCACCCTTCAGGCGCAGCGCGTTGGCGATCACCGACAACGAACTTAGGCTCATCGCGGCTGCGGCGATCATCGGGTTCAGAAGAATGCCGAACAGCGGAAACAGCACGCCCGCCGCCACGGGCACGCCCAAGGCGTTATAGATGAAGGCAAAGAACAGGTTTTGCCGGATGTTGCGCATGGTTGCGTGGCTCAACCGGCGGGCGCGGACGATGCCGCCCAGCTCGCCCTTCACCAGGGTGACGCCGGCGCTTTCGATTGCCACGTCCGTCCCGGTTCCCATGGCGATGCCGATATCCGCCTGGGCCAGCGCCGGGGCGTCGTTCACCCCGTCCCCGGCCATGGCGACGACCCGGCCCGCCTCCTGCAGCCGGCGCACGATCTCCTGCTTGCGTTCGAGCAGCACGTCGGCCTGCACTTCGTCGATCCCGATCCGGCGCGCCACGGCCCGGGCCGTGGTTCGGTTGTCCCCGGTCACCATGAAAATGCGCAGGCCCTCCGCCTTCAGGGCGCGAATGGCGGTCGGCGCGGTATCCTTGATGGGGTCGGCCACCGCCGCCAGGCCCGCGGCCCTGCCGTCCACGGCCACGAACATCGCCGTTGCGCCGTCCTGGCGGTGCCGTTCCGCGGCCTCCGCCAGGGGCGCCGTGTCGACCCCGTGTTCCGCCATCAGGTCCTCGGTGCCCAGAGCCACGCGCCGCCCGTCCACTTTCCCGGTAACGCCTTTGCCCGTCATCGACAGGAAATCCTCGACCCGGGACAGGGAGACGCCGCGCTCGCTGGCGGCGGCAACGAAGGCCTCGGCCAGCGGGTGTTCGCTGACCTGTTCCAGGCTGGCCGCAAGGTGCAGAAGCCGATCCTCGCCGATTTCGGGCGCCGCGACCAGCTCCGTCAGAACAGGCCGGCCTTCGGTCACCGTGCCGGTCTTGTCGATGACCAGGGTGTCGACAGCCTCCAGGCGTTCCAACGCGGCGGCATCCTTGATCAGGACCCCGGCTTGGGCACCGCGGCCGGTGCCCACCATAATCGACATGGGCGTCGCCAGGCCCAGGGCGCAGGGACAGGCAATGATCAGGACCGACACGGCGGCGATCAGGGCATAGGCCAGCGCCGGGTTGGGGCCGATGATCGCCCAGACGGCGAAGGCCAGGATGGCCGCGGCGACGACGGCGGGAACGAACCAGCCGGCGACCACGTCGGCGACGCGCTGGATCGGAGCCCGGCTGCGCTGGGCGTCGGCCGCCATCTGGACGATGCGGGCCAGCATCGTGTCGGCGCCGACCTTTTCGGCCGTCATGATCAGCGTGCCGCGGCCGTTCAGGGTGCCGCCGATCAGGGCCTGGCCCGCCGACTTTTCCACTGGCACCGGCTCGCCGGTGACCATGGATTCATCGACCGCACTGCGTCCGTCCGCGACGCTACCGTCCACTGGCACGCTTTCGCCCGGCCTGATGCGCAGGCGGTCGCCGACCTGAACGCGTTCGAGCGGGATTTCGGTCTCAGTTTCGTCGTTGCTGATCCGGCGCGCGGTCTTCGGTGCCAGGTCCAACAGGGCCCGCAAGGCATCGCCCGTGCGTTCCCGTGCGCGCAACTCCAGAACCTGGCCCAGCAGCACCAGCGTGATGATCACGGCGGCCGCCTCGAAGTAAATGCCGACCCGGCCGTCCGGCCCGCGGAAACCGTCGGGAAACAGCCCCGGCGCGACAACCGCGACCAGGCTGAACAGGAAGGCCGCGCCGGTGCCGACGGCGATCAGGGTGAACATGTTGAGGTTGCGGGTGACCAGCGAGCGCCAGCCGCGCTGGAAGAACGGCCAGCCGGCCCACAGCACCACCGGGCAGGCGAGCGCAAGCTGGGCCCAGGGGTTCCAGGCGCCGTGCAGCATGGCCGACAGGGGCGGCAGCATCTCCCCCATGGCGATCGCCAGCAACGGCACGGTCAGGGCCGCGGCGAGCCAGAAGCGGCGGGTCATGTCGTTCAGCTCGGGATTCGGTTCCGGCGTTGCCGTCACTGTCACCGGTTCCAGGGCCATGCCGCAGCTTGGGCAGGCGGCGGGCCCCTCGCTCCAGACGTCCGGGCACATGGGGCAGATATAGCCGCCGCGCGGGTCGCTGCGGGGCGGGGCGTCCCCGGCGGCGTGGCCGTGGCAGCAGCCCGTGTGTTTCTCGCCGGTGGTCTCGGCCGTCATGGTCATGGCGTGTCCGATGAAGTGGTGTCGCTTATGGGACGACACATAATCCTTCCAGTGACTGGAATGTCAAGCCACGATCGCGGCGGGGACCGCCGCTTCAGTGGGCGTGGTGGTGGGCTCCCGCTGGCGACCCGTATACGCGCAGTCTGTTGTAGAGGACCATCTGATGCGGAGTCAGCAGATCCGGCGTCATGAGATGAGCGCGCAAATGTACCAGGCGCAGGCGGCCGCGCATCTCCGCGATGGCGGTCACCTGTTCCGTAAGGGTCTCGGGCGTGATCGCGCCATCGGCGAATGCCTGGTCCAGGCGCCGTTCCAGGTCCACATAGGTGCGGCCCAACGCCTTTGCCTCGGCCTGCATCTCCGCAAACAAGGCCTCGATCTTGCGGCGCTGCTCCGGGCTCAAGGCGATCTCGTCGGCCATCTCCAGGAGATGGGCGGGCCCCGGCATCCCGTTGAGCTCGGCCGACTTGGCGAACCCCCAGCCCCGGCCATTCAAAAGGTCGTCCACGTCCTGCGGCGACAGTGCCTTGATGGCGCGGGTCTCCTCACCGGCGTAGGCGGAACGATGGTCGTGCCGATCGGCGGCAACGGCAGGGGCCGCTGCCAGAAGGGCCCCCATCACGAGGGTGACAACTCCGGCCAATGCGTGCATGACAGCCTCCGTTCCAGGTTTTGCATGGGAGCACTGTGGCAGCGTCAACCTGGGGGCCGAAGCGTCCGGATAGGGCTCACCTCCCTCTGCCTCACACAGTCTAGTCTTTCTGACAATAGTTAACCGTCCAGTACGGAGGCAATACAGGCACCGGGCTTGGTGTGTCGTCGGGAGATAGGATCTTTATGTCGTCGGTGGTCTCATTGTCGTAGATCATCCTGCCAAAGACGAGACCGTAGCCTTCCTGAAGCATGATCGGCTCTTCCTCGAGATACTCTGCTGTATGTTCGTGCTGAGGCACGTGCTCGACTGTGAGGGTGACCTCGGCTGCACCACCGGTTCGGGCTGTTCCGTAGTTCGGGTTTCCGGCGTCATATTGCTCGGCGCCCCTGAGAAACTTCCCATTCGCGCTCGCGTACTGAGTCCAGCCATCCGGGCACGCATTATCGAACGCGGCGATCGTTCCCGGCGGAACGCCGCAGCCACCAAGCAGAACTGGAACGGCTACTGCAAAAAGAGCGAGGCCTTTTTGGAAAAGCGCGTTCATCTTTCCCCCCCTTGTTGAGATCAAAAGTCTCTAATGCAGTAGCACCTAACGCGCATTCCTTCTTTGCCTTGAGGCAATCGCGGCAATTCGTCTTTCTTTGGCGCGGACCCCATTGCAGACGCTGGCGGGCGCTCCGAGCCCGCTCCTTTCTTGGGGAAGGTTGGGCAAACTACTGCCAAGCAGAAGAAGAGAACGGAATCATCGGTGACTGGCTGGGTGGCGACTTCGCGTGTTCAGCAAAGCCCTAGCCTAATCCTTCCGCTCACATCACCGCGCCGATCTGCCAGGGGATGAACTCGTTGTCGCCGAAGCCCTGGGCCTCGCTCTTGGATTTCTCGCCCGAGGCGACGCGCAGAACCAAGTCGAAGATCTCCCGGCCCTTGTCGTCGATCGTCGCCGCGCCGTCGGCGATGGCGCCGCAGTTCACGTCCATGTCCTCGGCCATGTGTTCGTACATGGCGGTGTTGGTGGCGATCTTGATGCAGGGCGCCGGCTTGAAACCCGAGACCGAGCCGCGGCCCGTGGTAAAACACACCACGTTGCAGCCGCCCGCCACCTCGCCGGTGATCGAGCAGGGGTCGTAGCCGGGCGAATCCATGAAAACGAAGCCCTGCGCCGTGATCGGCTCGGCATAGCGGTAGACGTCGACCAGGTTGGTGGTGCCGCCCTTGGCTGCCGCGCCCAGGGACTTCTCCAGGATGGTGGTCAGCCCGCCCGCCTTGTTGCCGGGGGACGGGTTGTTGTTCATCTCGCCGCCGTTGCGCGCGGTGTAGTCCTCCCACCAGCGGATCCGGGCCAGCAGCTTTTCAGCCACCTCCGCCGACACCGCCCGGCGGGTCAGCAGGTGCTCGGCCCCATAGATTTCCGGCGTTTCGGCCAGACAGGCCGTGCCGCCGTGCCGGACCAGCAGGTCCGCCGCCGCGCCCAGCGCGGGGTTTGCGGTGATGCCGGAATAGGCGTCCGAGCCGCCGCATTGGAGCGCCAGCTTCAGTTCGCTGGCGGGCACCGTCGACCGGCGCGCCTCGTTTGCATGCGGCAGCATCTCGCGGATCATCTGGACGGCTGCGTCCACGGTGCGCCGGGTGCCGCGGGTGGTCTGGATGTTCATGGTGCGGAACAGCGGCCCGCGCTCGATCCCGTAGGCCTCCAGCAGAAAATCGATCTGGTTGACCTCGCAGCCCAGCCCCACCATCAGAATCCCCGCGAAGTTGGGGTGGCGGGCATACCCCCACAGAGTGCGTTGCAGGTTGGCGTATCCGTCCCCGGAATCGGCCATGCCGCAGCCGGTGGAATGGGTCAGCGCCACGACGCCGTCCACATGGGGGAAGTCCGCCAAGCCCACCCCGCCGTCGAAGGCGGCGGCGATATAGCGGGCCACCGTCGCGGAGCAATTCACCGAGGTCAGCACGCCCACATAGTTGCGGGTGCCGACCCGGCCGCTCTCCCGCCGGAAGCCCTGGAAGGTGGCCTGGTGCCCACCGGTCACATAGTCGGTGGGTTTCTGGGTGGCGCCGATGGCGTGATCGCGCTCGAAGGCGGCCATCTCCACATTGTGCACGTGTACATGGGCGCCCGGGGCGATCGCCTCGGACGCAAAACCGATGATCTGGTCGAATTTCCGGATGGGCTCGCCGTCGGCAATGGCTTGCGTCGCCAGTTTGTGGCCGCGGGGAACATGGTCGCCGCAGGTGACGCCTTCGCCCGGCACCGCCGTGCCGGGCAGGATGTCGGCCCGCGCGACGACCACGTTGTCCGCGGCATTCAGCCGGATCGTCAGGTCTGGCGTTGCGACCGTGTCGGCCATGATTCCACTCGCCTCCGTATCTTCGGTTTGCGGCGATTATAGTTCAGACGGCCGCCCGATCAGAAGTCGATCCGGGCGTCCGTCCATGCGCCGTCCGCGGCGCTGGATCGGACAGCCGCATCGATGAATTTCACGCCGCGCGCGCCGTCCTCGACGGTCGGGAAGGGCCATGTCTCCGGCGCGTAAACGCCGTCGACGCGGCGGGCCACAACGGCGTCGGCGACTTCCCGGTACAGCGTCGCGAAGGCCTCCTGATAGCCCTCGGGGTGGCCGATCTTGAGCCGCGTCACAACGTCCGCCTCCGGCCCCAGGCCGGGGCCGCCGCGGGCAAGCGTGCGCACGGGCGCATCGATCGGCATGTGCCGCAGATAGTTCGGGTTTTCCTGGAACCATTCAAGCCCGCCTTCGGCCCCGAAGATCCGGAACCGGAGACCGTGTTCGGCGCCCGCGGCGGCGTTGGTGACCCAGAACGTTCCCCAGGCGCCGCCTTCGAACCTGAGATGTGCCATGGCGCAGTCGTGCACGATGCGGCCCGGCACGATCGCTCCGACCCTGGCCGAGACTGCCTCGACCTCCCGGCCGGCCACGAAGCAGGCCATGTGATGGGCGTGGCTGCCGATATCGCCAAGGACCATGGACGGCCCGGCCTTGGCGGGATCGAGACGCCGGGGTCCCTCTCCGCCGGACTTCTCTGCTTCCTTCAGGACAGCCATTCCCGGCTGGATGTACTCCGCCTGGACCATGCGGACGTCGCCAATGTCGCCCGCCGCCACCATGGCGCGGGCCTGGCGGACCATTGGATAGCCTGTGTAGTTGTAGGTGGTGCAGAAGACGCGCTCGGCCTTGCGAACCCGGGCTGCGAGGTCGATCGCATCTTCCAGCGTCGTCGCCAGCGGCTTGTCGCAGATGACGTCCAGGCCCCGTTCGAGTGCCAGACCTGAGTATTCGTGGTGGCTGTCGTTCGGGGTCATCACCGCAAGGACGTCGATGCCGTCCTCCCGCGCCGCTTCGGCGTCCAGCATTGCGGGAAGGCTGCCATAGGCCCGATCGGGGTCCAGACCGACCGAGCGGGCCCCCTCCTTCGCCCGGGTCGGGTCCGATGAAAGGATCGAGGCGACGATCTCGTAGCAATCATCCAGCCGTGCCGCCTTGCGGTGCACCGGCCCGATAAACGAATCCGGTCCGCCGCCGACGACACCCAGGCGCAGCCGGCGGCCGAGCCTGGCAATGGTCTCGCTCATCTGTTCCCCTCCCCGTTCACGTGATCGGCGGTGGGGGACAGGCTGGCAGCTTTTGGAAGCGCGGTCAAAACCGCAAAAGAAAAGGGCCGCGCCGAAGAACGCGGCCCTGACTTAACCTCGAATTCTCTGGGCGACCGTCAGACCGATTGCGGTCGTGTCAGATCGCTCAGGTCCTCGGCCTGTTCGCCGAGTCGATCGGCTAAACGGGCCAAGCGTAGGCTCTTCGCGCGCAGCGGCTGGGTGTTGATCTTCGAAAGACTGCTGCGGTAGTTGGTGAGGTTGTCGCTCAGCCGCCCGATTGCCGTATCGAGCCGCTTGACCTCATCCTTGAAGCTTTGACAAGCCTCTCGCTGCTCGGCAAGCGCCTCGGCAAGAGCCCGCTGCAACTCTGCAAACGCGGCGCTCAGTCTCTCCTGCGCCCGCCGGCGGGCTTCTTCCCGCTCGGACAAGTCCTGTTTTTTGCGTGCCTCCAGGTAAACGACGTTGCCCATGTCCATTTCTTCTAAAAGCAGCGCCTTGTGCGCCGCCCCCCTTCCTATTGTTCGGAACACGGACCACCGTCGGTGCCGCGACTTCCCAGACAGTCTGCAATTGTCCCATGGCGCCGCCGCTCAAAGAGTTAAGCCTGAATTAACCGCATTTTGCCCGCATGGGGGACTCCCGGTTTGGTTAACCACCGTCAGCGGTTGTGTGTGTCCGACGTCCGATAAATCGAAGGAGGTAAGGTCAGGTGCGACTCGCGCCCCAATTTGGTCGATTTCTGTAAGGTATTGAATTATCTATGTAAAAGAGCCTTTTCGTATCCAAGAAGACAGGAGCGGCGTTCAATGCCGTTTGACCAGGAGCACACGAATCGGTTTGCTTTGGCGGGAAGGTTAAGCGCGTATGGTTAGGGGCGGGGAGGAAGCCACGTGGAAACGGTCAGGACAGGGCTGGAACGCCTCTACACGGGCAGGAGCCGCGTGGCGCTGTTCTTCCGGCTGTGCCTTCTGGGTTTCGATGTACTGACGATCAGCCTGTTCCTGGTCCTCACTTTCGTCGACGAGCATGCGCCCTGGGTCACCTATGTGGACATCGTCGTCGCCCTGGTCCTGACATTCGACTATGTCGCCCGCTTCTGGCTCGACAAGCGCAAGCTCCACTTCTTCTTTCATTTTTCGAACTTGGCCGACCTGGTGGTGATCGGCTCGCTGATCGCCCATGCGTTTGTCGAGAACCTGGCCTTCCTCAGGGTCTTGAGGGCGCTTCGGTTGCTGCGCTCCTACCATGTCCTGGGCATGCTGCGCGGCCGCCACAAGTGGGTCCGAAACCACGAGGAAGTCCTGGTCAGCACGCTGAACCTGGTGGTTTTCATCTTTATCTGCACCGCCCTCGTCTATGTCACTCAGGATGACATCAATCCGGCGATCTCGACCTATGTGGATGCCCTGTATTTCACGATCGCCACGCTGACGACGACCGGGTTCGGCGACATCACCCTGCAGGGCGATGCGGGCAAGATGATGGCCGTGCTGATCATGGTGTTCGGGATCTCGCTGTTCATCCGCCTGGTCCAGACGGTGTTTCGCCCGGCCCGGGTGCGCTACCGCTGCAAGGAGTGCGGCCTGTCTCGCCACGATCCCGATGCGGTGCACTGCAAGCATTGCGGCGAGGTCCTGAACATCCCCACCGAAGGCGCGGTCTGATTGGTGCCAGGTGGCAGCCAGACCCTTCGAGACGGCCGTCTCCGACGGCCTCCCCAGGGTGAGGGTGAGAGAAAACCTCATGGTGAGGAGGCGCGCGGCAGCGCGCCGTCTCGAACCATCTGGCTGCGACCGCTTCTGTGCCTGGGCATGCAGCAATCCTGCTTTAGTCCCGCTCGGCCGCGTAGCGTTCTTCCAGGGCGTAGTAGTCGTTGAAACCCACGAGGTCCTTCAGGGTCTCGAAGTCGGTCAACAGAGGTCCCCGGTCCGCGTCGCTGGCCAGCGCCTCCAGAACCGCCGTCATCGCCCGGGTTGCCGCGCTGAGAAGGGTGACCGCATAGACCGCCATGGAAAAGCCGAGTTCCTCGAGCCGGGCGTGCGGCAAGACCGGCGTCTCGCCACCTTCGACCAGGTTGGCGAACTTCCAGCCGGGCACCTCGCGTCCCACGACGGCCAGCTCCTCCTCGGTTTTCGGCGCCTCCACGAACAGGATCTCCGACCCCAGCTCGGCGAAGGCCTGGGCGCGGGCGATGGCTTCCCCCAGGCCATGCTCGTGACGGGCATCGGTCCGGGCGACCAGCAGGATGTCGCTGCCCTCGTTGCGGGCATCGACCGCGGCCTTGATCCGGTCCAGGGCCTCGTCCCGCCCCACCACTGCCTTGCCGCGGGTATGGCCGCAACGTTTCGGCGCGACCTGGTCCTCGATCATGACGGCAGCGAAGCCGGCCCGCGCGTAGCCTTCGACCGTCCGGCGGATGTTCATGGCATTGCCGTAACCGGTATCGCCGTCGCCCAGGACCGGGATTGAAACCGCCTCGCAGATCCGCCGGCCCTGGTCGACCATTTCGCCGTAGGAGATGAGGCCGGTGTCCGGCAGGGCCAGCCGGGTCGCGGCGACCGAAAAGCCGCTCATGAAAGTTGCCGGAAAACCCGCCATTTCCGCCAGATGTGCCGAATAGGCATCGAAACATGCGGGGACGGTGAGGATGCGGCCCCGAGACAGCAGGGTTCGCAGTTTGTCCGGTGGTGTTGGCATGGCGGCGCGCCTCAAAGCTTGAAGGGGATGTAAAGGACGAGGTCCGGAAACACCGTGATCAGGAAGGCGGCGAACAGCAGCAACACCAGGAACGGCGCGACGCCGTGGGCCACTTCGCCCATGGAGGCCCGCCCGACAGACTGGATGACATAGAGGTTCAGGCCGACCGGTGGGGTGATCAGGGCGCACTCGATCATGATCACGAAGAAGATCCCGAACCAGATCGGGTCGATGCCCAGCGGCAGCAGCGATGGCGCCAGGACAGGGACCATGATCAGCATCATCGAGAGGGCCTCCAGGAACAACCCCATCAGCACCAGAACCACGCTGATTGCGATCAGGAACAGCCAGGCTTCGTCGAAATTGGCCGCCAGGACGGCGGAGATGTCCTGGGGGATCCGATAGAGCGTGATGGCCCGGCCGAAAACCTTGGCGCCAGCAACGATCAGCAGGATCGCGACGGTCGTCACCATGGATTCCATGACGGCTTCGCGCAGCTTTGCCCATGTCATGGTGCGCAACACCAGTCCGGTCAGGATCAAGGCAACGGCAAGCCCCACCGCCGCCGCCTCGGTGGGTGTAAAGATGCCACCATAGATGCCGCCAATGATGACCCCGGCCAGGACAAAGGTGGGGGCGGCGCGGATGGTCGTCTCCAGCCGCTCGCGCGCACCGGCGCGGGGGCTGGGCCGGTAGTCGCCGCTGAACCGCGCAAACAGCATGGAAAAGACCACGAACAGCGCCAGCAGCAGGATACCGGGCCCGATCCCGGCCAGGAACAGGCGGGCGACCGACTCCTCGGTCACGAATCCATAGACGATCATCGGGATCGACGGCGGGATCAGGATGCCCAGGGTCCCGCCCGCCGCCAGCAGCCCCAGGACGAACCGCCGGGCATATCCGCGGGCGATCATCTCCGGGATGGCGACGGTCCCGATGGTGGCGGCCGTGGCCACCGAACTCCCCGAGATCGCCGCAAAGATGCCGCAGGACAGGATCGTGGCGACGGCCAGCCCTCCCGGCCAGTGACCGACCCAGGCCTGGACCGCCGCGAACAGGTCGCGCCCGACGCCGCCCTTCAAGAGGATGTTGCTCATCAGCAGGAACAGCGGCACGGCCAGCAGGATGAAATTGTCGATGGTGCTGAGCAGACCCTGCGGCACCATCAGCGGAGAGAACCCGCCCAACACCAGCAAGACCATCCCCAGACCGCCGAGCGCAAAGGCCACCGGCACGCCGGCGAACAACAGGGCGAACAGGGCCGCCAGAATTGCCGCTGCGGTCATCCGCCAGCCCGCGTCATGGGTCGCTGCTTTCCTGCAGCGGCGGGGGTGGCGCGCCACTGGCCAGCCGGGTAAGCTCCGCGCAGCACTGCAACAACAGGAGAGCGGCACACAGCGGGACGGCGGCCTCGCTCCACCAGTTGGGGATGTTCAACATCGTGCCGGTGGAGCGGTTTTTGACCAGCGAGTCCCAGGCAATGTCGGTGCCGTACCAGACGGTTACCGCGCAAAAGGCCACAATGAACAACAGCGAAAAGGCCTCCGCCGCGGCCAGCGCGCGCGGCCCGGCCATCCTGAGGAACACCGTGATGCGGATATGCTGGCGCCGCCGGATCAGGAGGGCCATGCCGAGATAGGTACCCCAGACCAGAAGCAGCCGCCCCAGCTCCTCGGCCCAGATGGTGGGTGCGTTGAACACGTACCGCACCACGACCTCGTAGGTCAGCATGGCACCGGTCGCCAGGAACAGCCACGCCGCCGCCCGGCCGGCAAGGGCGCAAAGTCGGTCGATCGCGGACAGCATGGATGCAGGTGGGGCGACAGTGCGAACGGAAAGGCGCCGGCGGTCCGTGTCAGACCGCCGGCGCGCTGGGGCTACTGGCTTTCGTGCTTGCGCAGCAGGGCCCGGGCCGCCTGCTGCATCTCCGCGCCAAGGGCACCGGCGGTGTTGCGGTAGTCGTCATAAACCGGCTGGGCGCCTTTGCGCCAGGCGTCGACCTCCTCTGGCGACAGCTCGTAGACGGTCATGCCGTTGGCGCGCGCCGCCTCGTAAGCGTCGGCCTCGATCTGGCTCATGGCGTTGCGAACCGCATCGTCGGCCTTCTGCGCCGCGGCTTCGATGATGGCCTTGTGGCCGTCGGGCAGGCCCTGCCAGAACTCCTCGTTGATCAGGACGATGAATTCGATATCGGCGTGGTTCGTGACCGTGATGGTGTCCATCACGTCCCAGAGTGATCGGCTCTTCACGCCCGAAACGCCGGTCATGCCAACGTCGACGGTGCCCCGCTGATAGGCGAGATACTGCTCCGAACCGGAGATCAGGGTCGGCGAGCCGCCGACTGCCTCGATGAACTTGCCCAGGGTCTTGCCGAACACCCGGACCTTTTTGCCTTTCACGTCCTCCTGGGTTTTGAGCGGTCCGCCCTTGGACAGCATGATCGCCCCGCCATAGGCCTGCCACCACAAGACCCGGCTGCCGGTTCTCAGGATCGCCTCGTCCAGGGGGCCGCGGATCGTGCCGCCCTTGGCTGTGGCCGCGCGCACCAGTTCCTCGGTGTTGAACAGGAACGGCATGTAGAAGACGTCGACCGCGGGCACTTCGCCCACGAAGCGGGTGAGCGAGGCGCTTCCCATTTCGATCGCCCCTGATCCGACGGCCTGGGGGACTTCCTTGTCCTTGTAGAGTTGCGCGGAATCGTAGATCTGAACCTCGATCGCGCCGCCCGACTGGGTCTCGACCTCGTTCTTAAACAGAAGCAGGTTCTGGCCGAGATGGCTCTTCAGCGGCAGCTGCAGGGTGATCCGCAAGACCGTGTCCGCCGCCTGGGCGGGCAGTGCCGCTATAAAGGCCACAGCGGCCGCCGCAGCCAGCGTCTTCCATGGTGCCATCGTTTGGGTCCTCCCGTGGTGCCCTAGGATTTGTTGCCGGCAGTCTACGGCGTGTTGCAACCGCGCCTCAACACGCTTGCTGCGACACGTTGCACTCGGTGTTCAAAGGGGTCAGTCGCCTGGGTGCCGGCTCAGCCCGCGCGGGGGTCGGCGAAGGCGTCGTCCAGGCGGGTCAGGCCGTAGCGGCGGGCGGCGGCCAGGGTCTCGGTGTATTCGGCGTTGGTCAGGCGGCGGGCCAGCTCGGGCGTGTCGCCGGCCTTATAGCAGGGCCGGTACTGGTCCATGATGTTGATATAGGTCGCCGGAGAGATCTCTTCGGCCAGGAACCTGAAGATCTGGTCGCTGGTGGCCAGGCCGTTGGGCATCACCAGGTGCCGGACGAGGAGACCGCGCTGGGCAATGCCCTGTTCGTCGATCACCAGGTCGCCGACCTGCCGGTGCATTTCCGCCAGCGCGGCCTTGTTGAAGCCGGCATAGTTGCGCACATGGCTGTAGCTGTGCGCGGCGTCGGAGTCGCCGTACTTCACATCCGGCATGTAGATATCGACCACCCCGTCCAGCAGGGCCAGCGCCTCCAGGCTGTCATAGCCGCCGCTGTTATAGACCAGTGGCAAGGACAGACCGCGTGGCGCGGCGATCGCGAGGGCTTCCAGGATCTGGGCGACCACATGGCTGGGCCCGACCAGATTGATGTTGTGGCAGCCTTGATCCTGCAACTGCATCATCATGTCCGCCAGCTCTTCGGCGGAGCGTTCCTGCCCTTCGCCTTGCCAGGAGATTTCCCAGTTCTGGCAGAAGACGCAGCGCATGTTGCAATGGCTGAAAAAGATCGTGCCCGACCCGTTGACACCGCGCAGGCAGTCCTCTTCGCCGAAGTGCGGACCGTAGGAGGCAACGACGGCGCGCGTTCCCGTGCGGCAGGCGGCGCCCTTTATCGTGCGGGTGCGGTCGATGCGGCAGTATCGGGCGCACAGGTCGCAGGACCGCATGTGATGCCCGGCGCGTTCCACGCGCCGGGCAAGCTCGCCCGTGGCCAGCAATCGGCGGTAAGCGGGCTCGAAATCCGGTGCCCGGGCGCGCGCCCGGTCCGGTGGGTGCGATAGGGCTGTCACAATTCGCTTTCCAGGGTATCAGCGATTGTGATCATGGCCCGCGTTGGTGCTGGGCGCCTTGATTTAGGTCAGTGGACAGGCGCACGGGCTCAAAGCGGTTTCGTCAGCAGCACCCAGGCGCGGCCGTCGTTCTGCCAGCCGTCCTTGACCATGGGCCGGCTTCCGGCTTCGCGGTAGCCGCACCGTTCATAGAGCCGGCGGGCGCCGGGGTTCGCATCCGAAACGATGACGCTCATCCCCCGTTTGCCGGAGGCTCTCGCCAGCGCATCCGCCTCCTCCAGCAGGCGGCCGCCAAGTCCGTTGCCGCGCTGTGCGGGCAGGACCGCCAGGACGTTGACGTACCAGGTGCCCGGCGCCAGGTTCTCCAGTTCCTGCAGCGGCCGGAACATCGCGGGCATGTCGGCAGGGACCGGGGCCGGCCGGTCGGGGATCTCGTACCCGATCAGGCAGCCTGCCGCCGCGCCGTCGTGGTCGATCATGACCGCATTTCGGTAGGAAAAACTCCCCTCCTCGCGTTCCGCCCGGCCGACGCCGACCTCCCACGCGGATTGGCCGGGCGCCGCCATCTGTTCCCACAGATAAAGCGGCAATCCTTCGCCGGCGTGATTGACCAGTTCCGCAAGGACGGGGGCATCTTCGATGCGTCCGGCGCGCAAGGGTGGCTGCAGGTCGATCATTTCTCGCTCCAGGACACGGCGTCCGCAAGCACATGGGCAACCACGTTACGACGCGTGCAATGGCGGATCAAACCGGACTATGCTGCGCCCGGATGGGTGCAGGGTGGCTGGCCTGCGACAGGAATGGAGGCGACCTATGGCGGCGGAGACACCGATTTGCGATTTCGGATGGAAGGCGGTGGATTTCTCGCTGCCCGACCTGGACGGGACGATGGTGTCCCTGGCCGATATCAAAGGGGAAAAGGGCACCCTGATCGCCTTCATCTGCAACCACTGCCCCTATGTGAAAGCCGTGGTCGACCGTCTGGTGGCCGATGCGAAGACCCTGCAGCAGGAAGGGATCGGCGTCGCGGCGATCATGTCGAACGACTATGTCGCCTATCCCGACGACGCCCCGGAACAAATGCAGGCGTTCGCCGACGCGCACGGTTTTACTTTCCCCTATCTCCTGGACGAGAGCCAGGAGGTCGCGCGCGCCTATGACGCGATCTGCACGCCGGATTTCTTCGGCTTCAACAAGGATCTGGCGCTGCAGTGCCGGGGGCGGCTGGATGCGTCGCGGCGCGAGGCCGTGCCCGGCGCCCGACGCGAGCTGGTGGAGGCGATGCTGGAAGTCGCCCGCACCGGCAACGGCCCCCGCGACCAGGAGGCCAGCATGGGCTGCACCATCAAGTGGAAGCAGGTGGCCTGAGCGGGAAACGGTTTCAGGCGGCCTGTCGCGGGCCTTCGAGCAATTGCCGGACGCGCGCCCGGTTGTCCTCGTGCTCGGCGAAGGCGATACCGACGCTGTTCTTGTTGATCCAGGCGACCATTGCGTCGATCCCGGCGGTGTCGCCCACATAAAGAACCACTTCCGCCCCTTCCGCCAGGTCTTCGACGGGTTCGCAACGCGCGCCGGTCTGTGACAGGTCGGTGATGGCGCATTCCTGCGTGTTCCCGTCGGCGCTGATGCGGGCTTCGATACCGACCAACGACCGATCGCCGTCCCGGCGGTCACCTGCCTGGGATTCGCGGAGCTTCTCGGTCATCGTCTGCCGCAGGGTGCGTGACTTCTCCGCCAGGTCGTCGGCCTTGGCCTTGGACTCGTCAGCCTGGGCGCCGGACTCGGTGCTGGCGCGGGAGACTTCGGCGATCAACGAAGAGACCTCGTTGGATACCTGGGAGACGAGCTGGGCATTGGTCGCGACTTCTTGAATTGCCGAGCGCTGCTCGCTCACCGACGTGGCGATTTGCTGGGAAATCCCGTCGATCTCACGGTTGGTGGAGCCGATATGGCCGATCGCGTCCACCGCCTCGGCCGTGGCCGACTGCATGGTGCTGATCTGTCCGGTAATCTGCTCGGTCGCCTGTGCCGTCTGGTTGGCCAGGTTCTTGACCTCGTTCGCCACCACGGCAAAACCTTAGCCGGCATCACCGGCGCGGGCCGCCTCGATCGTGGCGTTCAGGGCCAGAAGGTTGGTCTGTTCCGCGACTTCGGAAATCAGCCCCGCGACATTGCCGATCTTGTCGGCGGCCTCGGCAAGGCCCTTGATCGACGTATTGGTGCGCTCGGATTCCTCGACGGCACGTTGGGTGATGTCCGTTGCATGGGTCACCTGACGGCCGATTTCGTCGCTGGAGGCTGACATCTCCTCTGCTGCGCTGGCAACGGTCTGGACGTTGTGCGATGCCTGCTCGGCAGCCTTGGCGACGGCCTTGCTCTTGTCCTGCACATCGCCGGCCGACCGGTTCACTTTGTCCAACAGCTGGTTCATGTCTTCGATGCTGGCGACCATCTCGGTGACCGACGAGGTGACGTCTCGCTCCAGTTCATCGCACAGGTCCAGCATCTTCTTGCGGATCTCTTCCTGGCGCCCGCGTTCCTCCGCTTCCTTTGCGGCGCGGATCTCCTACATTTCGATCAGCTTGGTCTTGAAGGTCTGGACCAGCCGGCCCAGCTTGCCCACCTCGTCGTTCGATTTTGCGTCGAGATCGACGCTGGTATCGCCTTCCGAAAGGGCCTCCAGGGCCGAGATGGCCCCGTTCAGGGGGCGCACGATGACCCGTGACAGGACCATGGCAATGCCCATCGCAAGCAGCAGGTTGGCGATGACAACGGCGATCTGGATGATGGTCTGCGTGTTGACCGACTCCTCCGCGGCAAGACGAAAGGCGTACGCCTCGCTGGTCACGGTCTCGACGATGTCATACAGCCCTGCCTCGAGTTGTTCGCCCAGTTCCTTCCGCGCCGCCATGTCGCCGCCGCCTGCCAGAACCTCGCGGTTCATTGCTACCCAGGTGACGGCCTGGTCGTGCGCCTGCTGCATCGCAAGGCGCGTCTCTTCCGACAGGGCCCGTTCCTGGGCAAGTTCGATCTCCTCCAGGAATTCCTCCTGCAAGCCGTCGAGGTCGCCGCTGGCGTTCCCGTTCACGGCGGCATCGATCTGGGCGAAGTGCGTTTGGGCCGACTTCGCAAGACTGATGGCCAACAGGGGTTTTTCATAGAGGTCGATGGCAATGCGGCCCATTCCGGCAACCGAAAAGACCGCATAGGCGCCCAGCGCGCCGGTCACGGCGACGACGCACAGGATTCCGAGGAAGAGCTTCACGGCAATGCGCATGGCAGACCGATATCTCAGTTGTTTGGCATCCGTCTTGGTCCGCAAGCCGGTCACCGACATAGCCCCCGGACCCTGCCCAATGTCCGCTGATCGGGTGAAGAATTCTTTAACCTTGAAAGGCGAGCCCGACCGCGGCTCTCCAGATACCGCAAAGAGAAGCCCCCATCCCGGCGGGCCGGAATGGGGGCTGGAAGAAGGAGTGGACGCCGCGGCTACTTCGGAAGCTGGCCCAGCACGCCTTCCACGTACCAGTCCATACTCAGAAGGGCGCCGTCGTCCATGACCTCGCCGTCCTTGACCACGACCTTTCCGCTCTGGTCCTTGATCTGGCCGGTGAAGGGATGCAGCGTGCCGGCCTCAATCGCATCGGCGGCTTCCTGGGCCTGCTTCGCCACGTCCGCCGGGATGACGGCGTTGAACGTGGCCATTTCGACCATGCCGGTATCGATGCCGCCCCAGGTGTCCTTGGACACCCAGTTACCATCGAGCACCGCCTGGGCGCGTTCCACGTAGTAGCTGTCCCAATTGTCGATGATCGCGGTCAGCTGCGCCTTGGGCGCGAACTTGACCATGTCCGAGGCCTGGCCGACAGCCAGCGCGCCGCGCTGTTCGGCGACCTGCAGCGGCGCCGGGGAATCGGTGTGCTGCAGGATGATGTCGGCGCCCTGGTCGATCAGCGCCTTGGCCGCGTCGCCTTCCTTGCCTGGGTCGTACCAGGTGTTCACCCAGATGACCTTGACCTCGGCGTCGGGATTGACCGTGCGCATGCCCAGCACGAAGGAATTGATGCCGCGCACGACCTCTGGGATCGGGAACGATCCGATATAGCCGATCGTGTTGGTTTTGGTCATATGGCCGGCGATGATGCCGGCGACATATCGGCCCTCGTAGAACCGGGCCATGTAGGTGTTGACATTGTCGGCCCGCTTGTAGCCCGTCGCATGTTCGAAACGGACGTTGGGGAGCTGTTTTGCGACCTTGACGGTGGGGTTCATGAACCCGAAGGAGGTCGTGAAGATCAGGTCATGGCCGGACGACGCCATCTGCCGGATCACGCGCTCCGCATCGGGGCCTTCCGAGACGCTCTCCACGAAAGTCGTCTCTACCTTCTCGCCCAACGCCTTTTCGACGGCTTGGCGGCCAATGTCGTGGCGGTATGTCCAGCCGTGGTCGCCCACGGGTCCCACATAGACGAAACCGACTTTGATCTTGTCTTTCGCAACTGCCGGTGGCGCAACCGCCAGTAAGGCCGCTGCAGCGGCGGTAAGTGCCAGTCGGGCAAGGGTTTCGCGTAGCATACTTGGCTCCCTGTTGGTGTTTGAGGACACGGTTTCCTGTTTTGACCGGCCAGTCAAGGCGCGGGATGGAAGACCTTCCCGAGGCATGCCGGCGCGTTGAGGCGACCGCGGACGCTTTCCCTGGAGATCAGAACCAGTACCAGGATCGTCGCGAGATAAGGCAGCATCGACAAGAGCTGCGAGGGGATGGCGACGCCTACCCCCTGGATGTGAAGCTGCAGCATGGTCACGCCGCCGAAGATATAGGCGCCGAGCAGAGCGCGGACCGGCCTCCAGGACGAGAACACGACGAGGGCCAGCGCGATCCAGCCGCGCCCGGCGGTCATGTTCTCTGCCCACATCGGGGTGTAGGCCAGCGACAGGTAGGCGCCGCCCAGCCCGGCCATGGCGCCGCCGAACAGCACCGCCAGGTAGCGGACCAGGATCACTGGGTGGCCGATCGAATGGGCGGCATCGTGGTTGTCGCCGACGGCGCGCAGGATCAGTCCCGGCCTGGTCCGTAAGATGAACCAGGCGGTGAAAGCCACCATGAAGAACGAGAGGTAGACCAGGAAATCGTGCCCGAAAAGCAGCGGACCCAGAACCGGCATAGTCGACAGTCCGGGGATATCCAGTTTGGGCAGGCCGGCAAAGGGTGTGCCGACGAAATTGGCCCCCATCAGCGCGCTGAGCCCCACGCAGAAGATGCTGAGCGCCAGGCCGGTCGCGACCTGGTTGGCGAGCAGGGTCAGCGTGAGGACCCCGAACAGGAACGACATCACCATGCCCGCCAGCGCACCCGCCACCACCGCCAGCATCCACGATCCCGTGGTCACGCCCACCGCGAAGGCGGAAATGGCGCCGACCAGCATCATGCCTTCGACGCCCAGGTTGAGCACGCCCGATCGTTCGGCCACAAGCTCGCCCAGCGCTGCCAGCAGCAACGGTGTAGAGGCGCTGATCACGCTGAGCAGCGTGGGCACGATCCAAACGAGGTCGCCGCTCATGTCGCCGACCCCCCGGCCGGTCGTGACAGCCGGATGCGATAGCGGATCAGCACGTCGGTCGCCAGCAGGAAGAACAGGAGCATGCCCTGAAACACGCCGGTAATTCCCAGCGGAAGGCCAAGCTCCATCTGGATCGTTTCACCCCCCAGATAGGACAAGGCGACCAGAAGGCCGGCGAACAGGATTCCGATCGGATGCAGCCGTCCCAGGAACGCGACGATGATCGCGGTGAAACCGTAGCCGGGCGATATGACCGGGACGATCTGGCCCACCGGGCCCGCCACCTCGAAGGCTCCCGCCATGCCGGCCAGGCCGCCGCCGATCAACAGCGTCAGCCAGATCAGCCGCTTCTGGCTGAAGCCCGCATAGGCTGCGGCGCCCGGCGCCAGGCCGATCACCTTGATCTGGAATCCGATCAGCGTTCGCGCGACCACCAGCCAGGCGACCAGCACCGCGGCCAGCGCGAAGAGGGATCCAAGATGCAGCCGCGTGCCGGACCAGATCACCGGCAGGGTGGCGGCGTCGTGGAACACGCGCGATTCCGGGAAGCCATACCCTTCCGGGTCCTTCCACGGCCCGTGGACCAGGGTCCTGAGCAGCAGGACCGCCACGTAGGTCAGCATCAGGCTGGTCAGGATCTCGTTGGCATTGAAGCGGGTCTTGAGCCAGGCCGGGATGGCGGCCCAGGCCATGCCGCCCAACACGCCGGCCACCACCATCGACGGCAGCAAGAGCGCGCTGTCGCTGTCGTGGAACGCAAGCGCCAGCCCGCCGCCGCCAAGCGCCCCCAGGGTCAACTGGCCCTCGGCCCCGATGTTCCAGACATTGGCGCGAAAGCCCAGCGCCAGACCCACGGCGCACAGGATGATCGGTGTCGCCTTCACGAACAACTCGCTGAACCCGTAGGCGTTGCTGATCGGCGCGATGAAGAACGTATAAAGCGCCAGGAATGGGTTCTTGCCCATGGCGCCGAGCAGGATTGCGCCCGCCACCAGGGTCAGGCCCACGGCCAGGAACGGCGTCAGGTAAGCGGCGGTTCGGCTGATCTCGCCGCGCGGTTCCAGCCTAAGCAGCACTTTCCGCCTCCGGCTGGGTCTCGCCGTGGATGCCGCCCATCAGCATCCCGATCTCCTCGACGGTCACCGTCGACGGGTCCAGGCTCGCGGACAGCCGTCCTTCGGAGATGACGGCAAAGCGGTCGCACACGGACAGGATCTCGTCCAGGTCCTGGGAAATCATCATCACCGCGGTGCCGTCGTTGGCGAGATCGATCAGTGCCTGGTGGATTGCCGCGGCCGCACCGGCGTCGACGCCCCAGGTCGGTTGCGAGACGACGATCAGGCGCGGCGCCTGCAGGATTTCCCGGCCGACGATGAACTTCTGCAGGTTGCCGCCCGACAGGCTGCCCGCGTCGGCGTCGATACCGCGCGTGCGCACGTCGAACCGCTCAATCACCTGACGGGCATAGGCGTCCCGCGCATTGGTGAGGATGACACCGTTGACCGTCAGGCCGCGCCGGTCGTAGCCGCTGAGATAGGCGTTGTCGGCCAGGCTGAGGTCGGGGACGGCGCCATGGCCCCGCCGTTCCTCGGGCACGAAGGCGGCCGCGTAGGACCGCCGCGCGCGCGGACCCAGCCGTCCCACGGGACTGCCCATGATCGTGATCGCCGCGTGGTCCGCCGTCGGCGTTTCGCCCGACAGCGCGTTCAACAGCTCGGTCTGCCCGTTGCCGGCGACACCGGCGATGCCGAAGATCTCGCCTTCCTGCACCTCGAAACCGACGCCTTGAAGATCGACGCCGAACTGGCTCCCGCTGGGCACGGTCAGGTCGCGGACAACCAGGCAGGGCTTGCCGCTGGCCGGTGCCGGGGTGTGCTCGGGCGTCTTCAGTTCCTCGCCGATCATCATCTGCGCCATGTTCTTGGCGGACTCCCGGGTCGGGTCGCAGGTCTCCACGACCCGGCCGCCGCGCAGGATCGTGGCGGCGTGACACAGCGCGCGGATCTCCTCCAGCTTGTGGCTGATATAGAGGATGGCGCAGCCTTCATCGGCCAGGCGGCGCAGTGTCTCGAACAGCCGGTTGACCTCTTGCGGCGTCAGCACCGAGGTGGGCTCGTCCATGATCAACAAACGCGGGTTCTGAAGCAGGCACCGTACGATCTCGATGCGCTGGCGTTCGCCCACGGACAGCGTGTGAACGTGGCGGCGCGGATCCAGCGGCAGACCGTAGCTTTCGGAAATCGATCGAATCTGATCCTCAAGCGTGCGCGGGTCGGGCGCCTCGTCCATGCCGAGCGCGATGTTCTCGGTGACCGTCAGGGCCTCGAACAACGAGAAGTGCTGGAACACCATGCCGATGCCCAGCTTGCGGGCCTGATGGGGATTGTGAACGTTGGCAGGCGCGCCCTGCCACAGGATCTCGCCCTCGTCGGCGCCCAGCACGCCGTAGATGATCTTCACCAGTGTCGATTTGCCGGCGCCGTTCTCACCCAGAAGCGCGTGTATCTCGCCGGGACGGACGCTGAGGTCGATATGGTCGTTCGCCAGGCAGCCGGGGAAGCGTTTGGTGATGCCGCGCAGTTCCAGCTGCGGTGTGGTGTTCGCCGCCCCCCGTTCCATGGCGTCTGTCGCTATCCCGGTTCTTGTCGTTGTCACGCGAGTGTAACGCCAGTCGGCACCCGGTTATAGGGGGTCGGTTACCCCTCTCCCCAGGGGTTAAGCCAGCTCCATCTGTCGCAGAAGGATCTGCGTGATCACGCTGTCCGACAGGCCCATGTCGCGCACTATCGTCATGTGGTTGCGGCCGGCCATCGGCTGCAGGGTCGCGTCGATGCCTGCGGCGGTGAGGGCCTGGCGGTAGTCGTTGGCGTGGCGTGCATATTCTTCCGATTCGTCGGCGCCCAGGGTGATGACCACAGGCCCGTCCATGTTCTTGGGCAGGTGCTGCAGCGGGCTGTTCGGCGCGACGTCTTCCGGCGCCAGGTGCAGTTCGGCGTTGAGGTAGCAGAGGCGGATCGGTTCCAGGTCGTAAAGGCCGCTGACGGCGACCGCGCCGGCGACGGGCGCGGCGTGTGCGGGCTGTCGCGCCAGCATCATGGCGACGATGTGGCCGCCTGCGGAATGGCCGGAAATGTAGATTCGGTTCGGGTCGCCGCCATGTGCGGCGATGTTGTCGTTCACCCAGTCCAACGACGCGGCGCATTGGCGCAAGAGCTCGCCCATCGACACCCCCGGCATCAGCGCATAGTTGACGACGACCGAGATGCCGCCCGCCGCGACCACCGGGGTTGCGACGAAGGCGAAGTCGGCGCTGGAAAAGGCGCGCCAGTAGCCGCCGTGGAAGAACACCTGCACCGGCATCGCCGCCCCGGGGTTTTCGGGCAGATAGAGATCCAGGTACTCGTCTTCGGATGCCCCGTAGGCAAGGCCGAGGCGTGCGGTCACCGTGGTGCGGGTCCGCGCGCTTTCGGCCTGGTACCAGTTCACATGGTCCTGGAAGTCCGGAACTCGCCTTTGATTGTCGTATTGGAGATCGAGCGCCTCCTGGTCGTAGTCCCGGTAGACTTTCGTCATCGCCTGCTGCCTTTCTTGCTGGTCACGAGCCGGAGAATCGGCCGTGGCGGAAATGCCGTCAACCGCCCATGTCGCGCCGCCGCCGCTTTGAAACAAGGACCTGCGCGGCTACACTGCGGCGCGGCGCAAGACCCACACGACGTCGGAAAACGGGGGCCACGAAGAAGATGGCGAGCGCAGGGGTGGATAGACGGCTGAAACTGGGCATGGTGGGCGGCGGCAGGGGCGCCTTCATCGGCGAGGCCCATCGGATTGCCGCCCGTCTGGACAACAGATTCACGCTGGTTGCCGGCGCCTTGAGCGCGGATCCCCAGGTTGCACTGTCGTCTGGCGCTGATCTGGGCTTGGACGCGGACCGGGTCTATACCGACTTCAAGGCCATGGCGCAGGCCGAGGCGACGCGCGCGGACGGCATCGACGCGGTCAGCGTGGTCACGCCCAACCATCTGCACGAAGCGATCTGCCGGGCCTTCCTGCAGGCCGGGATCCACGTGATCTGCGACAAGCCGCTGGCGACCAGCCAAGCCGCTGCGCACGATCTGGTGGCGACGGCCGCGGCGGCGGATTGCCTGCTGGGCGTCACCTACACCTATACGGGCTATCCCATGGTGCGCGAGGCGCGCGCCCTGGTCGAGGCGGGCGACCTGGGGGAGATCCGCCTGGTGCAGGCCGAATTTGCGCTGGGCTGGCTGACGACGCCGCTTGAGCGCGACGGTGAGTCGAAGCAGGCCGCATGGCGCACCGACCCCGCGCGGGCCGGGCCGTCATTCGTCGTCGCGGACCTTGGCACCCACTGTTTCCACCTGGCCGAGTTCGTGGCGTGCCAGAAGGCCGAGCGTCTCGCCGCGGACTTGCATACGTTCGTTGACGGCCGGCCGCTGGAAGACAACGCGCATCTTATGCTGACCTATGATGGCGGTGCGCGCGGCACCATCTGGGCCAGCATGGTGGCGGCGGGCGAGAACGTGGGATTGCGCCTGCGCGTCTACGGCACCCGCGGCCATATCGCGTGGTTCCAGGAACGGTCGGACGAGTTGCGTTTGGCATTCGGCGGCGAGCCGGCGCGGACCCTGGTGCGCGGCGGGCCCGGCCTGTCGGAGGCGGCGCAACGCGCGACCCGGATCGTCGCGGGACTGCCGGAAGGCTACTACGAGGCCTTCGCCAATCTTTACCGGGACTATGCCGACCTGATCATCGCACGCCGGACCGGGACCGCGCCGGACCCCTTGAGCCTTTGGGCGCCGACGGGCGCGGACGGGGCGCGGGGGCTCGCCTTCGTCGAAGCCGCCCTCTCCTCGCAGCGCAACGACGGGCAATGGACGGTGATCGGGTGACGGAGGCGGCCGGGATCGCTTATGCTGCAACGGATATCACCGACGCTTCGGCGCCTGGGGACCGGAAACCGAGATGATGACTGCCTTGATGCGAAGCTGGAGGACCGTAGCCGCAGCGCTTGCGGCGATGATGGCGACCCAGGGTGCGGCGCTGGCCGACCTCTCCGGCTTCCAGGGGCGCTGGCGCGCCGTGGAAATGGAAAGCTCGGACACGGAAACGTCCAAGGGGATTGCGCTGGAGCATCTGAGCGCACGAATCGATATCGATGGTGACGAGATCCGCATACGCGGCTCGGCCCTGGTGGACACCGGCGGCGACTCGATCCGGTTCATTCCAAGCGCCGTGGACATAGTCTTCTTCCAGTCCGACCGGCCAGCCGTTCTGGCGCCGATGGATGCGAAAAGCAAACTGCTGGGAGGCCTGATCTCGGACCCCGAGGTGGTCGACCCGCTGGCTGGCGAAACGCTCAGATGGGCCCGGACCGACGAAGACGGGATCGTGTTCTACCGTTTCGCGATCAACGATGCGGGGGCCTATGCGTTGGGCAAATACGAACTGGAAAAGGCCGGCGACGGCCTGACTCTGACCTACACGGCCTATGCCCAGGGGCGCGCGCCGGTCACGTTGCGGGCGGTCCTTGAACGGACGGGAGACTGAGGCGATGCTGCTGCGAGCACTGCCGGCGCTGGCCCTGGTCTTTTCACTTGCGGTGACCGCCTTGCCAATACCGGTTGCGGCGGAAACGGTCATCTCGGACTTCCACGGCGTCTGGGTCGGCGAGGCCGTGTCGCGCAACCTGAAGACCGGCGCTGAAGAACGACGCGACATCACCGCGGAATTCAGGAAACATCGCCGCGGCGGGGTCCAGATGGACCGTGTCGCCGTCATCCTGGTGGACGGAAAGCGCGCGGCCCCCGGCGTGAAACGCCGGGTCACGGAACAGGTCTTTAGGCCGGCGGAAGACGGGGCTTTCTATGTGGAGATCCCGAAGCCGAACCCGTTCAAGGAAGCCGAAGAGATGCGCGCCATCGACGGCGATGCGGTGCGCTGGGCCAGCCTGGACGGGAACCACCTGCTGATCTACTCCTTCGCCGTGTTGGACGACGGAAGTTTCGAGTTGCAGGCACTGGACAGCGCCATCGACGGTGACCGGCTGGAGATCAGCTTCCAGCGGGTGATGGACGGCAAGGTCGTTGTCGAGCTGGAGGGGATGGCGGTTCGGGTGGAGTGACAAACAGCCCCTCTCCCTGGAGGGCAGGGGGGTTGGGGTGAGGGTGTTACCGGCACCGGAACCCCCTCATCCGGCCGTTCGGGCCCCCTTCTCCCCCCGGGGGAGAAGGGGCCTCTAACGAGCCGTCCAGCCGCCGTCGACCGGGAGCGTGTGGCCGGTGATCATGGCGGCGACCTCCTCGGGCGCAACCAGGCGGCCAAGCGGCGTGTTGTCGATGATTGCGTCTGTCATGCCCGGCTCTTGCAGCAGCCCTTCGGTCAGCGGTGTCGCGGCGAAAGTGGGCGCAACCGCGTTGACGCGGACACCCCGGTCGGCCCAGTCCAGCGCGAGGGCCCGCGTCATGTTGACGATGCCCCCCTTGCTGGTCTGGTAGGCCGGGTTCGGATAGAGACCGCCGCCCACCAGGCCCATGATCGAGGCCACATTGACGATGGCGCCCTTGCCCCGGTCCAGCATTGCCCGGCCGACCTCGCGGGCGCACAGGAAGGTCCCGGTCAGATTGACCTGCAGAACCGCATCCCAGGTTTCGGTCGGCATCTGCTCGGCCGGCATACGGGCGCCGCCTCCGGCATTGTTGACCAGGACATCGATCCGGCCGAGATCGTCGAGCACGTGCCGCACGGTATTGACCACTGCGTCCTCTTCCGCGACGTCCAAGGTCCTGCTGAGGGCCGGGACACCCGTCTGCCCGATCTCTTCGGCGACCGACTGGGCGGCGGCGTCGTCGCGGTCGCCCGGCCGATGCCGCTGCCGGCACCGGTCACCAGCGCCACGCGGTTGTCGAGCCGGAAGAGGGAGGTGGGGTCTGTCATGGTGGGATCTTTCGTCTAGATCCGGGTGAGCGTAAACCAATGTATGATCGTCAACAAATAGTGCGCAATGCAGCCATATGCTTCGTGACGCAGCGCGCAGCGCTGCGTCACGAAGCATATGGCTGCCGCGCGCGCTTACTCCAGCACCTCGGCGGTCTCCATCAGGGTGATCGTCTGGTCCAGATCGACGATGCCGGCATCGGACCCCAGGCCCGTCGCCACCAGACCGGACGCGGCGGTGCCCAGATGGCAGGCAGCCTCCACGTCCCAACCCTGGGCCAGGCCGGCAATGAAGCCGGCACAATAGGCATCGCCGCATCCGGTGGTATCGACCACGTCGATCCGAAAGGCGGGAATGCGCAAGCGATGCGTCGCATTGGCCAGATACGACCCGCGTGCACCCCATTTGAAGATGCAGGTGCTCGCCCCCCGGTCGAGGAAGAAGTCGGCGATCGCGGCGGGCTCGTGCAGGCCGGACAGCACCACGGCTTCTTCCATGGAAGGCATGAAGTAATCCACGTGCGGCAGGCAGGGTTCCACCAGGGCCAACGTGCGGTCGCTGGGGGCGATCAGATCGAAGGTGGTGGTTCAGCCGCGTGCCTTGGCCGCCTCCAACAGGGCGGCGGTGGGCGCACCATCCATGGCGTTGAGAAGGCCGGTGCCGCCCATGTGTAGGAAGCGTGCGTCGCACACCGTGTCGTAGTCCGCCAGGCCCAGGGACAGGTCGTCAGAGGCGCCGCGCACATGCAGCGCCGGCCGGTCGCCATTGGGGCGCACGTTCAGGATCGTCGCCGATGTGGGCACGCCGTCGATGCGTTGCATGGCCTCGACATCGATGCCGAGACGGCGATAGGTGTCGAGGACGAAATCGCCTTTCTCGTCGGCGCCGACGGCGCCCACGGAGCGCGACTTCAGGCCCAGTTTCGCGCAGTCGATGACCGTTCCTGCGGCGGTTCCGGCGACCGTCAGCCGAATTTCCTCGATGAAATCCACACCGCCCCCGGGCGGGATCCGCTCGACGGGCCGGCCCAGGATATCCAGGATGGTCAGCCCGACGCAGGCAACGTCGAATGTCATGTGCTAGCGCCTCAGGAAGATTGCGTAGAGTTCGGCCGAGCCGATCGCCAGCCCGACCACGACGACCAGGATCGTCAGCACGACGATCCCGGCCTTGACGACGCTCTTCAACGGTCGGCCGGTCTGACACAGGGGGACCAGGTTGAAGGCGAGCCCGCCGACCACCACCAGGACCGCCCCCACGCCGAACAAGGTCAGCGAGAAAGGCTGGAAGATCAGCGCCAACGACAGGATGCACAGGCCGAGGATGGCGTTTCTGATCGCCGCCGCCTGCCGCGGCGACATCCCGTTGGACGTATCGGTCTGGCTCATTGGCTCACCCGATTTGAGAATTGGTCGAACACGTGGGTTTGGCCGTCCCGGAACCGGACGTGCAGTCGTTCGCCCTGGTTCACCCGGATCGACCGGTCGACAACGACCCGGAGGTCGCGCCCAGCCTCGACAAGGTGCAGCAGGTTTTCCGCCCCCATGGGCTCGATCAGGTCGACCGTGGCCGACAGGCTGTCGGCGGCCGGTTCGGACACCAGTTCCATCCCGCGCGGCCTGACGCCCAGGGTGATCTCGGTGTCGGGTGCGATCTGCGACACGCCGGCCGGCACGGCCAGGCCGACGTCCTGCTCGATGGTGCGGAACCGGACGTTGCCGTCGGCGTCGCCGATTAGCGTTGCCGGCAGCAGGTTCGTCTGCGGCGTTCCGATGAAACCCGCCACGAACAGGTTGGACGGCCGGGCGAAGATCTCGTGTGGCGAGTCCACCTGTTCGATGACACCGCCGCGCATCACCGCGATCCGGTCCGCCATGGTCAGCGCCTCCAACTGGTCGTGGGTGACAATGACCGTGGCCTTGTTCAGGCCCGACAGCACTTCCTTGATCTGCCCGCGCATGGTCTCGCGCAGCTGTACGTCCAGCCGGCTCAGCGGTTCGTCGAACAGGAAGCAGTTTGGGTCGCGGATGATCGCCCGGCCCACGGAGACGCGTTGTTTCTCGCCTTCCGCCAGCGCGCCCGGCATCCGGTCGAGAATGCCGTCGAGGTCCAGGACCTCGGCCAAGTGGCGGACCCGCCGGTCGATCTCGTCTGCGCCCATGTGTTCCGCGTGCAGCGGATAGGCGAGGTTCTCCGACACCGACAGGCTGGGATAGAGGGCGTAGAACTGGAACGCCATCGCTACATTGCGTTGCGAAGCGGTCAGCTGGTTGACGCGCTGGCCGGCGAGGAAGATGTCGCCCGCGGTCGCTGTTTCCATACCGGCGACCATGTGCAGCGTGGTGGTCTTGCCGCAACCCGACGGCCCCAGCAGGCACAGCACCTCGCCGGCGGCAACGGACAGGTCCACCTGGTCGACGGCGACCAGGTCGCCGAACCGCTTGGTGTTTTGTTTCAGATCGATGGTCGACACGTTTCCCGCCCCTACCGCTTGATCGTGCCGAAGGTGACGCCGCGCAGCAGGTGTTTCTGCAGTACGAACACCACGATGAAGACCGGGATCAGGAACAGGGTCTCGATCGCGGCCAGCAGGCCCCAGCGCACGCCGATGTCGCCGCCGATGGTCTGCGCCATGGCGACGGGCACGGTGCGGGTGTCGATGCCGGTCAGCAGCAGCGCGAACAGAAACTCGTTCCAGGTCAGGATCAGACCGAACACGGCCGTGGCGGCGAGGCCCGCGATCACCTGGTGCATGCAGATCCGGAAGAACACCCGGGTCTCGCTGCTGCCGTCCAGGCGGGCGGCGTCTTCGACCTCTGGCGACAGCTCGTCGAAGAAGCTTTTCATCATCCAGATTGTGAAGGGCAGGTTGAAGGCGGTGTAGAGCAGAATGATGCCGGTGTAGGTGCCGCTGAGACCGGCGATCCGGAACATGATGAAGATCGGAATGATCACGATGATCGGCGGCAGCATGCGCGTCGTCAGGATGATGAACAGGTAGGTGTCATTGCCCTTCAGCGGATAGCGCGAGAACCCGTAGGCTGCGAGCGTCCCGATGATCAGGGCGAACAGCACGCTGGATCCGGCGATGAAGATGGAGTTGAAGAAGAACCGGTCGAAATAGGTGTCGACGGCGGCCTGGCCCTTGATATAGGCGCGGGAGAAGACGCTGTAGAAGTTCTCCAGCGTCGGCTCGAACAGGATCTTCGGCGGCACCGCCAGGATGTCGGCGTTGGTCTTGAACGCCGTCAGGATGATCCACAGGACCGGGAAGAAATAGACGAAGCTGATGATGCCGGCAAAGGCCGCCCAGCCCCATCCGGCCTTCCCGATTTCGCGCCGTTTCATTTGCCACGCCATGCCTCAGACCTCCTGGCTGCGCTGGCGCGCGAAATAGAGGTAGAGATTGGTCAGCACGATCACGATGAACAAAATGATGTAGGCCAGGGCCGAGGACTGGCTGGTCCTGAAGTACTGGAAGGACAACCGGTAGACATAGACCGCGATGGTCTCGGTGGAACTGCCCGGGCCGCCGTCGGTGATCAGGAAGACGACGTCGAACAGCTTGAAGGCTTCGATCGTGCGGAACAGCAGCGCTAACAGCAGGAGGCTGCGGATGTAGGGAAAGGTGATGGTGCGAAATCGCCGCCACCAGGAGGCACGGTCGATTTCCGCGGCCTCGTAGAGGTATTTCGGCACGCTGACCAGGCCTGCCAGGACCAGCAGCATCACGAAGGGTGCCCACATCCACGCATCGGCGAAGACGATGCCGGCCAGCGCTCCGGTCGTGTTCTTCAGTAGGATGAAAGGCTCGCCGGTGAAGGCGCGCACCGCTTGGCTGAGCAGCCCGAAGGTGGGCTCGTAATAGAAGCGGAAGAAGGCCCCCACCGCGACGAAACTGAGCATCATCGGGGTCAACACCAGCATCAGGAGGATCCGCCGGCCGGGAAACTCCTTCTCGAACAGCAACGCCAACAGAAAGCCGATGACCATCTGCAGCGACACCGTCAGCACGACCACCAACGCCGTGGTCTGCAGCCGGTCCCAGACGTTCGGGTCGGTCAGGACCTTCTCGTAGTTTGCGAAGCCGGTGAATTTGGGCGGCGCCAGGCGGTTGACCCGGAACCGAAAGAAGCTGAGACCGAAGGGCCACATCAGCGGGAAGATGTTCATCACGAACAACAGCGCGATGGCGGGCGCCACCAGCAGCGGCCCGGGATGCCGCCCCCAGGCGTTCATGACGACGCTGATCACGACGCCGGCAACGGCGACCAGGCACACCCAATAGGCCACGTCCAGCGGCAGCAACCAGACCGAGAGCGGAATCACGATCACGGCCAGCAACAGCGCCAATCGCCATTTGTCGGCGTGGGTGCGAAAAAGCCGGACGCGCGGCCGATGGTCTCTGTGGTTGCGGTCATGGCCTCAAGTCACGGTGCTCAGTCGGGTGGGGTGAGGGAACAGGTCAGGCGGCCGGCCGTAGCCGGCCGCCATGTCCCCGTCACGCAGTCCGGCCGATCACTCGATCAGGCCCGATTCGCGGAGCAGTTCGTCCTGGAAGGTTGCGATATTGTCCAGCGTGTCCTTGGCGGATTGCTGGTCGGTGATCGCCTTGTCGAACTCCTCCTGCTGCTGGATCAACAGCTCCATGAAATCCGGCACATGCCAGACGTCCTTCTGCCAATCCAGGCTGGGACCGAAGGCGTGGTTCCAGGGGCGGTAGGTGGTGTTTTCCGGCTAGGAATAGACCTCCTTGATTCCGCTCTGGCCACCGGCGGCCGCGAACTTGTGCTGAATCTCTTCGGACAGCCACCACTTCACGAAGTCGATCGCCTCGCGTTCGATCTCCGGGGTGTTCCAGGTCATCAGCACGAAAGGCTGGCCGCCGATGTTCGCGGTCCGGTCGATCGATCCGTCGTCCTTCTTCAGACCTGGGGCCTTGGCGAAGTTGACCTTGTCGTGGACCTTGGACGTGTCGGCCGAGATCGCCGACTCTCCGAAGCCGATCCACTGGATGATCCAGGCCACCTTGCCCTCGCGGAACAGCTCGTCGACCTTGAAGATGTCCATCGATCCGGTCTGCACCACGGGCGGCATGTACTGCAGCAGCGACAAGTAATGCTGGAACGCCTTCACGGTGTCGGGCGAGTTCACGACGCCCAGGGCCTGGCTTTCGGGTGCTTTTGTCTCGTCCCAGATGTCGGCACCATGCTGCCAGATGAAGGCGTTGATCTGCATGGTCGAAAAGTCGTAGCCCTTGCCGGCCTGATAGGCGATCCCGAAGAAATCGTCTGTCAGCGGCTGGCCCATCAGGTTGTCGCCGGCTTTGCGACGGAAGAACTCGCCAAAGTCGGCGACCATGTTCCAGTCGGCGTTGTTCATCTCCTCAGGCGTGCAGGGCAGGTCGTAGCCGTAGCGCGCCTTGAACGCGGCGCTTTCGCCGTCGTTGCAGAATACGTCCTCACGATAGTAGGTCACCAGGACGTCCGGCATCTGCGGAAAGCCGTAATAGTTCTCCGACTTGTGCGGATAGGTGGAATAGGCGTCGACCAGGTTTGGGTTGAGCGCCGCGAAGGTCGCCTGAAGCTCCGGGTCGGCATCGATGATGCCGTTCAGCTTCTTGTAGTAGCCGCCTTCGATGAACATCCCCAGCCACTGGCTGTCGGACACGGCCATGTTGTACCGCTGTTCGCCGGAGGTCAGTGACGCGCTGAGGCGGGTCTGGAAGTCCGGCCAGGGAATGAAGTCGGGCTCCAGCACAACATTGTTGCCGCTGGGGGCTTTGTAGTGCTCGTCCGCAAGCTGCTTCATGATGCGCGTCGGCGGCCAGTCCGGCACCGCCATGCGCAGGGTAATGTCGTCCGCCGCGGCGGTCGTCGCCCCGGCGATGCCGGCCACCGCCAGCGCCACCGCGGACACCAGACTGCCGGTCAGTCCCATTGTCTTCTTCATCGTGTATTTCCTCCCTTCAAGGTTGTCGGCGCCTTATCCCACCTGCGCCTTCTGCAAACTCATCGGATCGCCGTGCCGGTTTCCCGGCTGAACAGGTGTGTGTTCTCCAGCGTGATCTTGACCGACACCGCGTCGCCGACGCCGTATGCGACCGCCTGTTCTTCCGGCAGGACCATCTTGAAGCCGGTATCGCCGGCGTTGAGGTCCAGCACCGTGATGTCGCCCAGCGGCTCGGTCAAATGGACCTTGGCGTCGAAGCGCGGCCCGTCGGCATCCCCGTGCGCCGGCGCGACGTCCTGTGGCCGGAAACCGAACACCAGGTCCGTGTTGGCCGGGAATGCCGCCAGGGCGGCGGCCCAAGGGCCGCCCTCCAGTTCGGCGAACGGCGTTTGGATCCTGCCGCCGTCGCCCCGGCTGACGGCCGGGATCAGGTTCATCGCCGGCGCTCCCACCAGTGTGCCGACGAAGCTGTCGGTCGGCGCCTCGTAGAGTGTGTCAGGCGTGCCCGTCTGCACGATCTGGCCCTCGTGGATGACCGCGATGCGCTGGCCCATCGTCAGCGCCTCCAGCTGATCAGGCGTTGCATACAGCATGGTCATCTGAAGCTCGCGATGCAGGCGCTTGAACTCCGCGCGGGTGTCGTGCCGCAGCTTTGCGTCCAGGTTGGTCAGCGGCTCGTCCAGCAAAAGCATGGCGGGACGCCGGATCAGGGCACGGCCGATCGCCACCCGCTGCTGTTCGCCACCGCTCAGCGTCGGCGGCTTGCGGTTCAGCGTGTGCGAGATCTTCAGCATCTCGGCGGTCTCGCCGACCCGCCGGTCGATCTCGCCGGCCTCCAGGCGCGCCTCCTTCAGCGGATAGGCAAGGTTGTCGCGCGTGGTCAGATGCGGATAAAGCGCGAAGGACTGGAAGATCATCGAAATGTCGCGCCCCTGCACGGGGCTGCGGGTGACGTCCTGGCCTGCGAAGACAACCGTTCCGGCGTCTGGCGTCTCCAGGCCGGCGATGGTGCGCAGCGTCGTCGTCTTGCCGGCGGCGCTGGGGCCCAAGAGGGCAAAAAACTCGCCCGCCTGGACGTCGAGCCTGATATCGCGCAGGGCCTCGATCGAGCCGTAGCGTTTCGCCACGCACTGCATCTGCAGCGCGGACATCTCAGCATCCCCCCGGCGCGGCGCTGCTGCCGCGAACCATCAGTTCCCAGGGCAGGACGCAGTCCCGGGCCTTCAGGTTGTCGTTGGCCAGGCGCTCCAGCATCAACCGCATCGACGTTTCGCCGATTTCGCGCCGCGGCTGGCGGACGGTCGTCAGAGGCGGATCGTAACAGCTGGCGATCTGAAGGTCGTCGAAGCCGACAACGGACACATCCGCCGGCACCGCCTTGCCGAATGACTTCAGTTCCGCGATGGCACCAATCGCCATTTCATCGTTGGCGCAGAAGATTGCCGTCGGGCGCGGCGTCGCTTCCAAGAGACGGCGCACCGCCCGGCGGCCGGACTCGATCGAGAAGTCTCCCTGCTGGACAGCGGCTTGCGAGGGTTGCAGGCCTGCGTCTTCCAGCGCCTGCTCAAAGCCCTGGAGCCTCTCTGCCGTCAGGATATTCCCCTCAGGGCCGGTGATATGGGCGATGTGCTGGTGACCCAAGGACGCCAGGTGTGCCGTCGCCGCCGCCGCCGCTGTGACGTTGTCGATGCGGACGGTGGGGAAGTCGTGCCGAGGCAGCCGCTCGCACAACACGACCAGCGGCGGCAAGGTACGCCGGTCCGTTCTTTCCGGTGCGTCCGCAAAATAAGGCGGCCGGCCGTTCAACAGCAGCATGCCGTCGGCCTGGTGGCCGCGCACGTAGTCCGCGAAGGTGCGTTCCTTTGCGAGATCGTTTTCGGTATCGCCGATCAGGACGTTGTAGCCGCGGGCCGACGCGACCGATTCGATGCCTGAGAGGATTTCGGAGAAGAACGGGTTGCCGATATCGGGCACCAGCACCACGATCATCCGGGTTTCCATCCGGCGCAGGCTGCGCGCCATGGCATTGCCCGCATAGCCGGTTTCCCGGACCGCCTTTTCCACGCGTTCGCGGGTCTGACGGGAGACCACGCCGGGGTTATGGAGGGCGCGGCTGACGGTTGCGGTCGACACCCCCGCAATGCGCGCCACATCCTGGATGGTGATCGGCGAAACCGCCATTTCCCCCTGTCGCCCATCTGTACGGGCACGGCCTTTTTCAGCCTGTGTGCCCTTGTTTGTTGGTTTCCCTGGTTCGGGCTTTCACTTTTGTACGTGTAATCCATTTCAGACGTAATGTAAAGCTTTACATTTTGGCGTCATGCGACATATAATTGCGCGCTCTTGTAATGCATTACATCCGTCTCGGCACCGGCTGCCATCGGCGCGCCCGATGCACGGGGGAAAGACCAAAACAACAGCACCATCAGGGAGGGACATCGCGATGGAAACGCTCAAAGGGCCTGCCATCTTTCTTGCCCAGTTCGCCGGCGACGAACCGCCGTTCAACAGCCTGCCGGACATTGCCAAGTGGGTGGCGGACATGGGTTATGTGGGCGTGCAGATCCCATCTTGGGACGGCCGGCTGTTCGACCTGGACAAGGCCGCTGAAAGCGACGCCTATTGCGACGAGGTCAAGGGCATCCTGGGCGAGGTTGGCGTCCAGGTCACCGAGCTGTCCACCCATCTCCAGGGCCAGCTCGTGGCGGTGCACCCAGCCTATGACGAGGCTTTCGACGGGTTCGCCCCGCCTTCGGTGCGGGGCAATCCCGGCGCGCGCCAGGAATGGGCGGTCGACCAGCTCAAGAAGGCGGCCAAGGCCTCAAAGCGCCTCGGCCTGAATGCCCACGCCACCTTCTCGGGCGCTCTGGCCTGGCCCTATGTGTATCCCTGGCCGCAACGCCCGCCGGGCCTGATCGAAACGGCGTTCGACGAACTTGCCGCCCGGTGGCGACCGATCCTGGACGCTTTCGACGAGGCCGGTGTGGACGTCTGTTACGAGGTCCATCCAGGCGAGGACCTGTTCGACGGCGCGACGGTTGAGATGTTCCTGGACCGGGTGGACGGGCATCCGCGCGCCAACATCCTCTACGACCCCAGTCACTTCGTGCTGATGCAGCTGGACTATCTCGACTACATCGACCTCTATCACGACCGCATCAAGATGTTCCACGTCAAGGACGCAGAGTTCAATCCGACCGGCCGGCAGGGCGTCTACAGCGGTTACCAGCCCTGGGTGAACCGTGCTGCGCGGTTCCGGTCGCTGGGCGACGGCCAGGTCGATTTTGGTGCCATCTTCTCCAAGCTTGCCGCCTACGACTTCGCCGGCTGGGCGGTGCTGGAATGGGAGTGCTGCCTGAAGCACCCCGAGGACGGCGCCCGCGAGGGGGCGGTCTTCATCGCCGACCACATCATCCGGGTGACCGAAAAGGCGTTCGACGACTTTGCCGATGGCGGAACTGACATGGCCGCAAACCGGCGCATGCTGGGCATCGGATAAGGGGACGGATCATGCCAATCGATGCAGCGAAAGACGCCGCCGCGACGCGGCGGCTGAGGCTGGGCATGGTCGGCGGCGGCCAGGGCGCCTTTATCGGCGCGGTGCACCGCCTGGCAGCCCGGATGGACGATCGCTATACGCTGGTGGCAGGCGCCCTGTCCTCCGACCCGGAACGCGCGCGCGTGTCCGGCGCCGAACTGGGGTTGGATCCCGACCGGGTCTATGCCGACTATGCCCAGATGGCCCAGGCGGAGGCCGAGCGGGAGGACGGGATCGACGTGGTCTCGATCGTCACGCCAAACCACATGCATCACGGGCCGGCCACGGCGTTTCTGGAGGCGCGCATCCATGTGATCTGCGACAAGCCGCTGACCACATCGCTGGCCGATGCGGTGGACCTGGTCGAGACGGTGCACAAGTCCGGTCTGGTGTTCTGCCTGACCCACAACTATTCGGGCTATCCCATGGTGCGGCAGGCCCGGGCCATGGTGCGGGACGGCGAGCTTGGCGAGATCCGCGTCGTCCAGGCCGAATACCCCCAGGACTGGCTGTCGACCAGGCTGGAGGAAACCGGCATGAAGCAGGCAGACTGGCGCACGGATCCGGCCCGGTCGGGTGCCGGCGGCTGCATCGGCGACATCGGCACCCATGCCTATCATCTGGCGGGCTTCATCACCGGCCTCAAGGCCCGGGAACTGTGCGCCGAACTGACCACCTTCGTGGCGGGGCGGCGCCTGGACGACAATGCCCAGATCCTGCTGCGCTACGAAAACGGCGCTCGCGGCATGTTGTGGGCAAGCCATGTCGCCCCGGGCAACGAGAATGGCCTGAAGGTCAGGGTCTATGGCGAGAAGGCCGGGTTGGAGTGGCACCAGGAGGATCCGAACAGACTGGTCTTCACCCCGCTGGGCGAAACGCCGCGCGTCATCACCCGCGGCGGCGCGGGTGCCGGCGCATCGGCGAACCGGGTGACCCGGATCCCGCCCGGCCACCCCGAGGGCTATCTGGAGGGCTTCGCGAACATCTACAGCGACGCCGCCGAGCTGATCGGTGCGCGGCTTGAGGGGCGCGAGCCGGATCCGGAAGCCTTGCTGGTGCCCACTGTGGAAGACGGTGCCCTGGGGATGCGCTTCATCGAGGCCGCCGTTCAGTCCAGCAGCGCAGGAGGTGTCTGGACGGACGCGACGCTGGAGGTCTGATCCACGCAACCGCAATCGCCCGGCCGGGCGAAGTTCCCATGCTTGCATACTATCGTAAGACTTTGTTTACCAAACGGGGCATACGTTGGTACACCAAACGAACGCGGCAGGGGTGCGGCGCGAGGGATGACCAGCGAACATGCATATGATCTACTGATCTTCGGCGGTCTGGGGACACTTTTCGCTTATATGCTGGTTCAGCGGCCGCGCATTCCCCGCGGCAACCGGCCCTACCATCTGATCGTTGTCGGCTTGTTCCTGCTGTCCTGCGGGGCGGTGGTGGACGTTCTCGACAATCTGCATCCTCTGAATGCGGTCTACCCAGAAGTCCGCGAGTTCGTGAAACAGGTCGGGTGTTTCTTGCTGGGCATTTGCCTGACGGGTGCGGGCCTTGCCCTTTGGGTTCCCGCGATCGTGTCGCTGGGCGACGAGATGGACGAGCGGGCCTCCGCCCAGCGGGCGCTGGAAGACGCGCGCGAACACCTGATGTTCTCGCTGTCCCGGGCGGAAGAGGCCAGCCAGGCGAAATCGAACTTCCTTGCGACGATCAGCCACGAGCTGCGCACCCCGCTGAACGCCCTGGTCGGGTATGCCGAGGTGCTGGAGTCGGAGATGCTTGGTCGGATCGAGCCGCCGGCCTACCGCGACTACGGCCGGAACATGCTGAAGTCGGCGCGCCACATGATGTCACTGGTGAACGAACTTCTGGACATGGAACGCCTCCAGTCCGGCCAACAGACATTGAACGAGACCGAGATCGAGGTCGATTCCCTGATCCGCGATGCGCTGCAAATGCTCGACCGTCGCGCCGAACGGGGCGGGATTGAGTTGACCGGGAACTGTGCGGTCACCGGCCTGAAACTGCGCGGCGATCATCACAAGCTTCAGCAGATGCTGCTGAACCTGGTCGAGAACTCCATCAAGTTCGGCCGCCGCGACGGAATCGTCGCGATCGAGGCGGGGCAACAGGACGACGGCGCCATCGTGCTGTCGGTGGCCGACAACGGGCCCGGCATCCCGGAAGAGCGCCTGCAGAAGGTCCTTGAACCGTTTATCGGCACCCACAACCCGATGGTCAGCGACGGCGGCGGCCTTGGCCTGGGCCTGGCGATCACCAAGAAGCTCGTCGAGGCGCACGGCGGAAGGCTGGAACTGACCAGCAAGCCCGGGAACGGGACGGTGGTGTCCCTGTTTTTCCCGCCCGTCCGGACCCTTGGGCCAAGCCGGGCGGCTGCCGAGTCGGGCGAGGCCGCGTAGGTCCCTGTACGGCGATCAGGCTTCCCGATAGGCGTAGCGGCCTACTGTCGGCTCGGCCTGCCACCAGGTGTCGAAGAGGTTGCCCATCGCCTGGGTGCTGCCGCATTTGGGGCACTGCGCCTCGTGGCTGCCGGAGGGAACGTTAAAGGTGTGACCGCAGTCGCAGGACACTTCGAAGCCGCCGTCTTGAGCTGGGTGCTCGTATCTGATTTCCATTTCTCGAACGTCTTTTAGTTCATTGCCGATAAGCGCACAGGTGACCGATGACGCGCATGTTGTCGCGCGCCTTTCATGCATGGCAGTCATGCGCTGCATGCAGAATCGGCCGTGCGCCATGGCCGGGATTATCAGACAGGGTTCGTATAAGCCGTCTTAACGCCGGTGTAGAACTCCGCTGCATAGCGGCCCTGTTCGCGCGCTCCGTAGGACGAGCCCTTCCGGCCGCCGAACGGGACGTGATAGTCCACGCCCGCCGTCGGCAGGTTCACCATCACCATGCCCGCCTGGGAGTGCCGTTTGAAATGGCTGGCATGTTTCAGCGAGCCGGTGGCGATTCCGGCGGACAGGCCGAATGCGGTGTCGTTGGCGGCGTCCAGCGCCTCGTCATAGTCCTTGACCCGGATCACCGAGGCGACCGGGCCGAACACCTCTTCGCGGTTGATCTGCATGTCGTTGCTGGTTTCGGTGACCAGTGCCGGCGCGATGTAGAAACCCTCGGTGTCGCGGTTGAGCCGCTCACCGCCATGGACCACGTTGCCGCCTTCGTCCTTGGCAATGGCGATGTAGTCGAGGTCCTGGTTGAGCTGGCCTTCGTCCACGGCCGGCCCGATGTGGGTGCCTTCCTTCAGGGCGTTGTCGACGACCAGGCCCTTCATCCGGGCGACGATGGCATCGACGAAGCGATCATGGATCTGCTCGGTCACGATCAGGCGCGAGGAGGCGGTGCAGCGCTGGCCGGTCGAGAAGAAGGCGCCGTTGACGGCGCATTCCACGGCCGTGCCGAGATCGGCGTCGTCCAGCACGACGAAGGGGTTCTTGCCGCCCATCTCCAGCTGGAACTTGGCCATGCGGCCGGCGCAGGTTGCCGCCACCCGGCGGCCGGTTTCGACCGAGCCGGTGAACGTCACGGCAGCGACGTCCGGGCTGTTCAAGATGGCGTCGCCGACCGTGCCGCCGCCGCCCATCACCAGGTTGAACACACCTTCCGGCAGCCCGGCCCGATGGATGATGTCGGCCAGCGCCCAGGCGCACCCCGGCACCAGGCTCGCCGGTTTGAAGACCACTGTGTTGCCGTAGCATAGCGCCGGCGCGATCTTCCAGGCCGGAATGGCGATCGGGAAGTTCCAGGGCGTGATGATCCCGACGACGCCCACCGGTTCGCGGGTGATTTCCACATCCAGGCCCGGTCGGACGCTGGGCAGTTTTTCGCCTGCAAGCCGCAGGGTTTCGCCGGCGAAGAAGTGAAAGACCTGCGCTGCGCGCACCGTTTCGCCGATGCCTTCCGGCAGGGTCTTGCCCTCCTCGCGCGCCAGCAGGGTGCCCAGCTCGGTCTTGCGCGCCAGGATCTCGTCACCGACGGCCTTCAGGACATCGTGGCGCTGTTGTATGCCGCTGTTGCCCCAGCCGGGTGCTGCGTCCCTGGCGGCGGCGATGGCCGCCTGGGCCTGCGCCGCATCCGCCTGGGCATATTCGCCGACGACGTCGGCGACGTCGGAGGGGTTGATGTTCGCGGCGACACCGGCGCCGTCGCTCCAGGCTCCGGCGATGTAGTTCTGGTGGACGGACATGATTTCGATCGTTCCTTTCCGGTTTGCCTAAATCAGGCGTCGTTCTGTCAGATTGCGCATCAACGCGCTGGTGCCGGATGTCCAGGGCGCGATGCGGTCGCTGCGGTTGACCCGGTTGACCAGCCGGCCCAGCCGCGCCGAGGCGATGGTCACGATGTCGCCCAGCTTGTGGGTGAAGCCGCCGCCGGGCGCGTCCCGGTCCTCGGTCGGCGCGAACATCGTCCCTAGAAAAAGCACAAAGCCGTCGGGGTACTGATGGTTCGGACCGATCGCCTGGCCGACGAGGTCCAGCGGGTCGCGGCTGATCATCGCCATCGAACTGCTGCCGTCCAGGCGATAGCCGTCCGGACCTTCGACCGTCAACTCGATCTCTGTGCGGCGCACGTCGTTGATGGTGAAGCGATCGTCAAAAAGCCTGATGAACGGACCGATCGAACAGGATGCGTTGTTGTCCTTGGCCTTGCCCAGCAACAGGGCGCTGCGGCCTTCCACATCCCGCAGGTTCACGTCGTTGCCCAGGGTGGCGCCCACCGTCACACCCTGGGAGTTGACCGCCAGCACGATCTCGGGCTCGGGGTTGTTCCAGTGCGAGATCGGGTGGATGCCGATCTCCGCACCGGTGCCGACGGCGGACATGGGCTGGCACTTGGTGAAGATTTCCGCATCGGGCCCGATACCCACCTCCAGGTATTGCGACCAGGCGCCCTGGTCTATCAACACTTCCTTGATCCGTTCGGCCTCCGGCGAGCCCGGCCTGACCTCAGCCAGATCGTCGCCGATGATGGCGGTCACTTTCTGGCGGGTCTCCTCGGCGCGCGAGGGGTCGCCGCCGGCCTGCTCCTCGATCACGCGCTCCAGCATGCTGGAGACGAAGGTCACGCCGCTGGCCTTGACCGCCTGCAGGTCGCAAGGCGCCAGGAAATGGGGCACCGCCGGGTCGCGGGCGTCTTCGGCGGTGTTGGCCAGCACCGGCTCCAGTTCGGCGAGGATCGGGAAGTGCTCCACGTCGCCGACCAGGCTGTCCAGGTGTGCGTGTTCCAACAGCATCGCCATGGTGGCGCCCGCATGGCTGAGATCGCGCACCAGCCCGTCGCGCACCAGGCAGGGTGTCGGCCCCGGATGCTCCCCCGGCAGCCAGACACGCCCCACCAGCAGCGCCTGGTCGGCATCGTCGGGCAAGCTGTTTGCTGCGGTCAGTCGGTCCTGCATGCCTCCCCCGTTTCCCGCTGTTCGTTTGTTGTCGCGGCAGGGCACGGACCCGTGCCGGGCGCAACCTATCACGGCCAAATCGCCCATGTCATTTGGCGCGGCGCCTTGCAGGTACCCGCTCCAACGTCAAGCGGGACGACGGGCCACCAACTGTGGTAATGTGGTCATGCAGCCTGGCGTGGAAAACAACGGATGGAGGAATGGGCGATGGCCGAGCGGCTGGCGGACAAGGTGGCACTGGTGACCGGGGCCGGGTCGGTGGGGCCCGGCTGGGGAAACGGCAAGGCCACGGCCGCCCTCTTCGCGCGGGAAGGGGCGGCGGTCTTCGGTGTCGACATCAACCCGGACGCGGTGGAGGAGACCCGCTCGATCGTGGAAGCGGAAGGCGGGACGATGGCCGCCCATGCCGCGGACGTGGCGGATGCCGCCTCCGTGCGGGAGATGGTTCGGGCCTGTCTGGACCGGTTCGGCCGCATTGATGTTCTGGTCAACAATGTGGGCATCGTCGCGGTGGGCGGCCCGGTGGAGATGGAAGAGTCCGCCTGGGACCGCAGCATGGATGTCAACCTGAAGAGCATGTTCCTCACCTGCAAGCACGTCCTGCCCGCGATGGCGGAACGGAAAAGCGGGGCGATCGTCAACATCGCCTCGATCGCCGGTATCCGCTGGACCGGCGTCCCCTATGCTGCCTATTACGCCAGCAAGGGCGGCGTCCTGGCGTTTACCCGCGGCGTCGCGCTGCAATATGCGGGCGCCGGGATCAGGGCGAATTCGGTGCTGCCCGGGCTGATGAACACGCCCATGGTGCATGCCGGTCTGACGGCGGCCTACGGCGAGGAGGGGGACTTCGACACGCTCGTCCAGGTGCGCGACGCGCAATGCCCGATGGGGCATATGGGCGATGCCTGGGACGTCGCCTATGCGGCGCTGTTCCTGGCCAGCGACGAAGCCAAATACGTGACCGGGACGGAACTGGTCGTAGACGGCGGCATCACCGCGAAATTCGCCTGATGTCCTTTCACTGCTGCCTGAATCGCGGCATGGTTCGCGGCCTGGGTGGCCCCAGGGCGCCGTTCATGGCCCGGCCGGGCGTTTGAAAAGGAAGACCATGGCATCGGAACCCGAAAGCGAGCGCGGATTCCAGCGGCTGCCTGAGACCGAAGTGCGGTACGTGGCCATCAAGGCCGCCGGCGTTCTGAGCGACGGCGACTACGAGCAGTTCATGCCGGTGCTGGTCGAAATTATCGAAGAACACCGGCCGATCCGCCTGTTCGTGGATCTCACGGAGTTCAACGGCTGGTCTGCGCACGCGCTATGGGACGACTTCAGCTTCGGCCTCCGTCACGCGCGGGACTTCGAACGGATCGTCCTGGTCGGCGATGCCCGGTGGGAGGCCCTGGTGGCGCGGATGGCGAACGCTCTGATGAAGTGCGACGTGCGCCATTTCCGCACCGCCGACCGACAGATCGGCTGGGACCATATCCTCGATCTGGACTGAGCCGGGCCAGATCCGGCCTGCGGGCGCTCAGGCGGCCGCCTGCTCGGTATTCAGGTGGGTGGCAAGCCGTTTCTCGGTGTCGCTGTCGGTGTCGAACGCGACCCCAAGGTCGTTACCGTCCTGCCTGACCACCTCGGCGTCCACTGGCGCGAAGCCGGGGATCTCAAGTACCATGCGGTCGCCGCGGTCAAGCGCCGGAAGCCCTCGACACAGTGCGCCACTGGCGGATAGGGACCGAATCTCGCAACCGTGCCACCGGTCTGCAACCTTCGCCCGGGTCACTGTGGCGATGCTGTCGCGTTCGTGCAGGCGGCGTTCGCCCGCCCTGTAGGTATTCAGGATCTCTGACAGCCTGGCCTCTAGGCGGGTCGCTTCTTCGGCGACAGCTCGAACCATCTCGCGGGATTCGTCGGCCTGGCGATCGGAGTCCCGACAGTGGGCCGAAACGTCGGCGATATTGCTGGAGACGCCGCCAACCACCTCCGACACATGCTGCGCCTGACGGGCGATCTCGATGATGGCGCCCTGCTGCTCGGTAACCGCCGTGGCGATCTTTTCGGAGACTTGGTTGATTTCCTGGCTGGTCTTTCCGATCCCGGCGATCGCGTCGACCGCTTCAGACGTGGCAACCTGCATCGACTGGATCTGGGACGAAATCCGTTCGGTCGCCTGGGCGGTCTGGTTTGCCAGGGATTTGACCTCACCGGCGACGACGGCGAATCCCTTTCCGGCATCGCCGGCGCGGGCAGCCTCGATGGTTGCGTTCAGCGCAAGCAAGTTGGTCTGCTCGGCGATTTCGGAGATCAGGCCGACGACCTCGCCGATCTGCTGGGCCGCCTCCGAGAGACTGCGGACGCTGTCGTTGGTTCGTTCGGTCTGGTCGACCGCGCGTCGCGCGATGTCGGTGGCGTGGCCGACGTCGCGCCGGATGCCGTCGGTGGTCTGTGACATCTGTTCCGCGGCCCCGGCAACGGCCTGGACGCTGGACGAGGCATCCTCGGCGGATGTCGAAACCGAGGCGCTTTGGCTCTTGACCTGCGATGAGGCCGCGCTCATCCCCGTGATCAGGTTGGTCAGGCTATCGACGCCGGCAGTGACGCCGGCCACCGTCTCCTTGACCTCGGACTCCATCTCACTGCAGACGCGCTCCATTCCTTCCTGCAGCGCCTTTTGCCGTGCGCGTTCCTGCGCGGCCTGGTTGGCACGCAAACGCCCCATTTCGATCAGGTTCGTCCGGAACACGGTGACGACACCGGTCAGCGCGCCTATTTCATCGTTCGCTGTTTTGGGAATATCCACGTCGGTGTCGCCGTCGGACAGCTTTTGCAGGGCCGAGATCGCGCGTTTGAGACGGGTCACCACGAAATGCCCCATCAAGAGACCTATTGTGATCGACCAGACCAGGCCGGCCGCCGCCACACCCAGCATGATCTTCTTCTGCGTTTCGACGTCTTCCTCGGCCTCCAGGCGGAACATGAAGCCTTCGGCGGTGGCCAATTCAACCGCATCGGTCAGGGCGGTGGAGATCTCCTCCGTCATGGCGACGTATTCCGTTTCGTTCACCGGGGTTCCGACCAGGATGGCATCGTTCTGCTGTGCCCAGGCTTCGACTGATGCGTAGAGCGCGACAAGCGTGGACTGGGCTTCTTCGTCGCCGGTTCGTTCCGCGGCGATCTCGAGATGGTCCAGGATGGTTTCCTGACGTTCGGCAAACTGCGAGAGGAGTTCTTCGGTGCCCGCGTCGGTTCCCTGGCGGAGTCGGGCAAATTCGGACCTGGCCAAGGCGAACTGCGTCTCGGCGGACCTGGTGAAGTTGATGGCCATCAACGGTTTTTCGTACATGTCGATGGCGACTGCTCCGATCCCCGTGATGGCGGAGACCGCATACCCCCCGAGCAGCAACGTCATCGTCGTGACGGCCAACACCCCCATAAGGAATTTGACCCTGAGCGACACGATGCGCCTCCCTGTATGGTCATTCTTGTTATTGCGCCTTGATGGCCAGCCTCATTTTAGGGTGCAGGCCGCAACGGACCTTGAATGTGCCGGCCTTGTCGAAGGCCAGTTCCGCGTCCGTGCCCGGGTCCTGCATGCCGCTGTTGAACCGCATCTTCGCAATGATGATGTTGTGTTTGACGTCGTCGTCGTTTCTGAGCACGACGGTGTCACCGATCGCCACGTTCAGCGCGGATTCGGAGAACTTCTTGCCCGCCTGGCCGATCGTGTGGGATGTGCTGGCGATCGCCACCGCACTGCCCAGCGACAGAACGCAGGCCGCGGCGACCAAGGTCTTCGTACGAGACATCTTTGAGGTGCTCCTGGCATTTTGACGAGGGCCGTGCCCTCGTGCTGGTTGCGGCGCCTTGGCGGTTGGGCCAGGCACCGTGGGTAGGCAACTCTGAAACCGACCGTTTCAGGCCGGATATGTGAATACTGGGGCAACCACTAATCTGAGCACCGAGGATCGGCTGGTAGGGTAAAGATTTTCCTAAATGCTAGTTATTTCGGACGCAGCCCGCCGCGGACTCGCGCGGATGTGATGGTGTTTCAACCAAAGCGAGAGGAAAACTCACCTAATTCGCGCAGCTATGTGCTGATTGGAGAGATCCCGGTCGGGAGGAATCGCCTGGTCGCGATTGCCTGCTTTGTGGTGCGAAGAGGCTACGGCATTCCGTGGGCGGTTTCTTCGATCAGCCAGTCGACCACGTCCCTGAGCGCCTCTTCCCGGTCGGCACCGGCCGCCAGCGCGGCCCCGTAGACGTGCCGCTGGGTGTGGGAACTGGTGCCCCGGTTCACGATCTCGCGGGCATGCTCGATCTCCGCGATACAGCCGAGCGTTTCGGCGTCGTACCTGATCAGGTCGATCAGTTCCTCCAGCAGTGACGCGAACGGCACGGCGGCCCACTTGCCGAAGTCAACCAGCGCGCCGTCGGTGCCGTAGCGCTGGGCCCGCCACCGGTTCTCCTCCATCAGCATTTGCGGATAGAGCCGCCACCGCTGATTGTCCCGACGCAGGCGGATCAGCATATGCAGGACGGCCTGGTAGAGGGCGGCGATCGTGATGGCGTCGTCCAGCCGGGTGCACATATCGGTGATGCGCATTTCCAGGGTGGGGAAACGGACGCTGGGCCGGACGTCCCACCACAGCTTGGTGCCGTTGTCCAGGACGCCCACGGAGACCAGGTTTTCGATCAGCCGTTCGAATTCGCTGAAGCTGTTGAAATGCTCGGGCAGACCGGTCCGCGGCAGGTTGTCGAACACCGACAAGCGGTAACACATCAGTCCCGTTTCCTCGCCACGCCAGAACGGCGAGGAAGTGCTGAGCGCGAGCAGGTGCGGCAGGAAGTAGCGGACCTGATTCATCATGTCGATCCTGAGATCCGCGTTCTCGATCCCGATATGGACATGCATGCCGCAGATCAGGGCACGCCGGCCGACCACTTCCAGCTCGTCGGCGATCTGTTGGTAGCGGTCCCGCTCCGTGGCGCGCTGTGCTTTCCAGCTTGCGAAGGGATGGGTGGAAACAGCCACCGGCGCCAGACCGAACGCGTCAGCCAGTTCCACGATCTTGGCTCGCATGGCGGCAAGTTCAGCACGCGCTTCGTCGAGGCTGGCGCAGACGCTGGTGCCGACTTCGATCTGCGACCGCAGGAGTTCCGGACTGACCCGGCTGCCCAGCGCCGCTTCGCATGCCGCCATCAACTTCTCCGGGATTTCCGTCACCAGGTCGCGCGTCTGCCGGTCGACCAGGAGATACTCCTCCTCGATCCCGATCGTCCGCGCTGCGGTTTCCCGTGCCATGTCAGGCCCTTACGCCGTTCCAGAACAGCCGGCCGCAATCCTCGCAGACGGACGTGCAGGGGACATGGACATAGATCAATCGCCGCCGGGTGCTATTGATAGTCGATGAAGCTGTCGATGACGGCGCGATCGTATCCGTCGCTGGCTTTGATGAGCTGACGTGCGTAGGGGTTCTCGGCGTCGCGGGCGGCGAGACGCTCGGCATCCAGGCTCTCGACGATGCGGCCATGCTGCATGATCGCCACGCCCTGGCACATATGCGCCACGACCGACAGGTCGTGGCTGACCATCAAGAACGTCAGGCCGAGCGCCCGCTGCAGCCGGTTCAGCAGGTTGAGAACTTCGGCCTGGATCGACACGTCCAACGCCGATGTGGGTTCGTCCAGCAACAGGACCTTCGGCTCCAGGATCAGGGCCCTGGCAATGGCTATGCGCTGGCGCTGGCCGCCAGAAAGCTGGTGCGGGAACCGGAACCGGAACTCGGGCCCCAGACCCACCTGCTCCAGGGCGCTCAGGACCCGCCGCGTGACGTCGCCCAGTCCGTGGATCCGGACCGGTTCCGAGAGGATCCGGTCGACGGTGTGGCGGGGATGCAGGGACCCGTACGGATCCTGGAACACCAGCTGCACGGTCTTGAAGAAGGCCAGGTCCCGTTCCTTGGCCAGGGTCCGTCCATCAACCGCCATGTGGCCGGTCCAGTTCGGTGCAAGGCCGGTCAGCGCACGCAGGACCGTCGTCTTGCCGGACCCCGACTCGCCCACCAGGCCGAACGAGCGGAGCTGTTCGACCTTGAACGAAATGCCGTCGACAGCCCGGACCTGGTCGGCGCCCTCGCCGAAGGTGACCGTCAGATCCCGGACCTCGATCATCGTCGACATCTCAGGCGTCCAGCCATGCCGGATCGCGGTCGAGAACCTGCAGCATCCCGTGCTGGTCGTCCAGTCGCGGCAGGCAGTTCATCAGGCCGCGGGTGTAGGGATGCTTTGCGGCCGCAAGGTCCTTGGCGGCGACTTCCTCGACAATGCGGCCCGCATACATCACCAGCACGCGGTCGCAGAAGGTGGCCACCAGGGGCAGGTCGTGGCTGATGAAGATCAGACCCATGCCGCGCTGGGTCACGAGGTCGTCGAGAATGGCGAGGACCTGCAGCTGCACCGTGACGTCCAATGCCGAGGTCGGCTCGTCGGCGATCAAGATGTCGGGATCGGGCGCCAGCATCATGGCGATCATGATGCGTTGGCCCATGCCGCCCGAGACCTCATGGGGATAGGAACGCATCACCCGTTCCGGGTTGCGAATGCGTACCGCCTTCAGCATCTCCAGAGCCATTTCGCGGGCACGGGGCGGGCTGATCCCGCCATGCGCCTGAAACGCCTCGACGATCTGGTCACCGACCCGCATCACCGGGTTCAGGGAGAACTTCGGGTCCTGCATCACCATCGAAATCCGCTTGCCGCGGATGGCGCGCATCTCCGCCGCGGACGCGTGCACCAGGTCGACGCCCGCGAAGTCGACGGCGTCGGCTTCGACGCGCCCGGGCGGCGGCGTCAGGCCCAGGATGGACCGCCCGGTCTGTGATTTCCCCGACCCCGACTCGCCGACGATGCCCAGCTTCTCGCGGCCCAGTGCGAAAGAAACCCCGCGGACCGCTTCGACCGGTCCTTTGCGGGTATCGAAGGTGACACGCAGGTTGCGCACGTCCAACAGAGTCCCGGCCGCCATCGCCTAGTGTTCGCCCTTCGGGTCCAAGACGTCGCGCAGGCCGTCCCCGATCAGGTTGAAGCCCAGGGAAACGACGAAGATCGCGATGCCCGGCATCGTTGCGACCCACCATTGGTCCAGCAGGAACTGGCGGCCCGCGGAGATCATCGCACCCCACTCGGGCGAGGGCGGCTGCGCGCCCAAGCCGAGAAACCCGAGACCGGCAGCGGTGAGGATGATCCCGGCCATGTCCAGGGTGACCCGGACGATCAAGGAAGAGGTGCACATCGGCATCACGTGGCCTGTGATCAGACGAAACCGCGATGCACCCTGAAGCCGGGCGGCAGCGATGTAGTCGGCATGGCGCACGACGATGGTCTCGGCGCGCGCGATCCGCGCATAGGGCGGCCAGGCCGTCAGCGAAATGGCGAGGATTGCGTTCTCGATGCCCGGCCCCAACGCGGCAACAAAGGCAAGCGCCAGGATCAGGCGCGGAAAGGCCAGGAAGATGTCGGTGATACGCATCAGCACGGTGTCGATCACGCCGCCGAAGAAACCGGCCACGGTGCCGATCACCAGGCCGACGGGCGCCGCCGTGATCGCGACCAGGACCACCACCAGCAGGGTCCGCCGCGAGCCGTAGACGATCCGGCTGAAGATATCCCTGCCCAGATGGTCGGTGCCCAGGATGTGCACGCTGTCTGGCGGTTGCAGGCGGGCATTGAGATCCCCTTCGATCGGGCTGAACGGAGCGATCAGCGGCGCGAAGGCCGCAAGCAGGATCAGAACGACAAGGATCGTCAAACCCAGCATCGCCAGGCGGTTGCGCCGGAAGGCCAGCCAGGCCAGGTAGGCCCGTCCCCACCGCGCCTGTGTCCGGGATGCCGGCGTGTCGGACAGCAGCCAGCCCCGCAGCCCGCCCGGGGCGGCAGACGAACTGGCGGTAAGGTCGGGCATGGTCATCGGGCCCGCGGGTCCAGAAGGCGGTAGAGCAGGTCGGACAACAGGTTCAGCCCGATAAAGACCGAACCCACGACGATGGTCCCGCCCAGGACCGCGTTCATGTCGGCGTTCAGGAGTGAATTCGTGATGTAAAGGCCAAGTCCCGGCCAGGCGAACACGATCTCGGTCAGCACCGACCCTTCCAGCAGATTGGCGTAGGACAGCGCGATCACGGTGACCAGCGGCACCATGACGTTGCCCAGCGCGTGGCGCCAGATGACCCGCCACTCCGAGACGCCCTTCACGCGGGCCGTGATCACGTATTCCTGTTGCAATTGGTCCAGCATGAACGAGCGGGTCATGCGGCTGATATAGGCCAGGGAGTAATAGGCCAGGATCGAGGCGGGCAGGATAATGTGGCTGATCGCATTCCGGAAAATCTCGGTTTCGCCGCGGATCAGGGTGTCGACCAGCATCAGGCCGGTCACGGGCTCGATCATGTCCTCGTAGAAGAAGTCCAGCCGGCCCGGCCCCGATACCCATTCAAGCCGCGCGTAAAGCACCAGCAGCCCCATCAGCCCCAGCCAGAACACGGGCACCGAGTATCCGATCAGCCCGATCACCCGGACCAGGTGGTCCGGCCAGCGGTCGCGGTAGACCGCCGCCGACACGCCGGCAGGAATGCCCAGGAACACACCGATCAGGGTGGCGACGGTGGCCAGTTCGATGGTGGCCGGGAAGACACGTCGAATGTCGTCCAGCACGGGCTTGGCCGTCAGGACCGACATGCCGAAGTCACCTTGCAGAACCTTCCAGATGTAGTTCAGGAACTGCTGCCACAGCGGCAGGTGAAGGCCCATCTCGATCCGGACCCGTTCGACGACGTCCTGTGGCGCCCGGTCCCCGACCGCCGCCAGCACGGGATCGATCGGCAGAACCCGGCCGATCAGGAACGTCACCAGCAACAGTCCCAGAAAGGTCACCGCCACGGTGGCGGCGAGTTTCAGGATGACGCGGACGGGGCGCGGCAAAAGGCGGGCCCATGCGGGCCCGCCTTTATCGGTCGGAACGGCGGTGTCGTGCATCGCCGCCGGATCAGTCCTTCGTCACTTTCGTGTAGAAGTTGCTGTCGAAGGACGGCCCGAGGATCAGCCCGTTGACGTTATTGCGCAGGGCGGAAACCTCGATGTCCTGGAACATGATGACGAACGGCGAGGTCTGCTGATGCTGTCTCTGGATGTCCAGATACATCGTCGCACGTTTGTCGGGGTCGGATTCCAGAACCGCGGCATCCGCCAACTTGGTCATGTCCGGAATATCCCATGAGTTCCGCCATGCCAGCGGTTTGGACTTGGCATCGTCGGAATTGTCCGGGTTGCGCGCGAAGGTGTCGGCGTTGGTGTGCGGATCCTGGTAGTCGGGTCCCCATCGACCGATATAGATGTCGTGGTTGCGCGCCCGGTACTTGGTCAGGGTCTGCTTGCCGTCGCCTGGAAGAATCTCCAGTTTGACACCGGCCTTGGCGAAGGTTGCCTGGATCGACTGGGCAAGCGACGTGATCAGCGTCGTGTTGCGCGTATCCATGGTGACGGTGAAGCCGTCCGGTACGCCCGCTTCTGTCAGCAGCGCCTTTGCCTTTTCGACATTCAGCGTGAACGGCTTTTCCTCCAGCGCGCCGAGAAAACCCTTCGGCAGGAAGGCCTGGTGAACCGTTGCACGGCCGTTCAGGATGGTGTTCGCCATCGTGTCGTAGTCGATCAGGTATTTCAGGGCCTGGCGGACCTTCGGATTGGACAGGTGCTCGTTCTTCTGTGACAGCCCGAGGTAGTAAATCGCGCCCTTTTCCTTGGCCATCGTTTTGACGTTCGGGTCACTGGCGACGGCCGCCAGCTGGTCCGCTTCCAGGTTGCGTGCGACGTCCACATCGCCCTTCTGGAGCAGCAATTGCTGGGTTGCGGATTCGGGCACGTGCCGGATCAGAACCCGCTTCATGGCCGGCTTGTCACCCCAATAGGCTTCGTTTCGATCGAGGCTCAGCGAGGTGTTCGGCTTCCAGCTGCGCAACACGAACGGTCCCGATCCGGCATAGTTCGTGCGCAACCAGGCATGGCCCAGATCGCCGTCCTTTTCGTTGCTGAGAACCACTTCCTTGTCGACAACCGATCCGACGGTCGCCGTCAGGCAATACAGCACGAAGGTCGGGGCGTAGGCCTGGTCCGTCTCGATTTCCAGCGTATAGGGGTCCGTCGCCCTGATCTTCTCGGCGACGTTGTCGGGCGTGAACCCGAACTGGGTCAGGATGAAGGCGGGGCTCTTGTCCAGCAGGATCACCCGGTGCAGCGAGAAGGCGGCGTCCTCTGCCGTCAGGTCGTTGCCGGACGTGAACTTGATGCCCTCGCGGATCTTGAAGGTGAAGGTCTTTCCGTCCGGACTGACGGTCCAGCTTTCCGCGACCACGCCATAGATGTCAGAGACGTTTTCGGTGTCGTATCCGATCAGTCGATCGTAGGCATTCGCCGCGTATTCCGCCGCCGTGAATTCAAACACCTCCGCCGGATCCAGGGTGATGATGTCGTCGATCTGATACGCCATGACCAGCGCATCCTTGGGCGTGTCAGCAGACGCCGGCGTGCCCAAGAGCGACGCCGTCGCGACGACGGCTGCAAGTGCAATGTTCGTAGTGAAGCGTCTCATGCCTGGCTCCTATTCTGTTATTGGACCTTCCCGGTGCGCGATGACAGGGCTGCCGACCGGAAACCCGTTCCCGTGCGGGCTGTATTCGGGTCATTCCCCAGGTCTTAACGGTAGAGCAAGCTTCTCGATCGGAAAACCGGTTTCTTGAGGCTTGTGGTGCCGCTGGCCCGGATCCCCGGAAGCATACCGACGACCTGTTCCTGGCAAATGTTCTTTTTTGTTCTCATCGATGGGGCCGCGTGCCCACGACCGAGGGCCTGTTGGGGCCAGGAGCAACCAAGAATCAAGGCTTTGTCCCTAGATTCACCGTATGACTCGCGGGGAATCAACGCGTCCGACCCGCCGCGGCGGGATCGGGACCACACTCAGAAATGCCTTCGTCGGCGTTTCGGCGTTCTCTCTGCTGGCCGCCGTCGTGGGTTTCGGTGCGATGTGGGTGATCGACCGCGCGCAGAATGAGGTGATCGGTCAGGGCGTCCCGGCCGTGATCGATGCAAAAAGCCTGGTCGAAAGCAGTTCGCGCATCATTGCCACGCTTCCCGCCTTTGCCAGGGTTTCCAATCACGCCGAGCTGATGCAGTACAAGCGCCGCCTGGACGAAGACGAACGGCGGATCATGGCCCTGCTGGCCGCGTTCGAGGAACGCGGCTTCGGCCGGAACACCGTGGCGGCGCTGCGCTCCATGTTGGAGGACATGTCCAAAAACCTCGTGGCGCAGGTCGAACTTCTCAGCGGACGCCTTCAGCTTGCGGAGCGGCAGGCGGCGGCTGCGTCAGAGGTGTTCGAGAACACGGACGCCATCGTCGGGGAATTGCGTCCGGCGATCGTCGCCTTGTCACGGACGCTGCAGGCGAACAGTGCGCGTCTCTTGGAGCAGGCGGACCCGGCCGGGACGGTTGAGTCGGAAGGGGCGCTTCGCCGTGCCGTCGGTCAGGATGCTCAACAGCTCGAACGGATGCTTGAAGTGCGTTTCCGGGCCGAGGTCGCCCGGCGCACGGTCGAGCAGCTTCTGTTGGAAGCCGACTGGCGCAAGATCGAGGATCACCGGGCCGACTACGATCGTCATCTTGAGGCGCTGCGGCTTCCCGTGGCAGGGCTGGAAGACCGGCTCCGCCACCAGCGTCTGTCGTTCTGGGTTGATGGTCTGATCGAGACAAGCACCACGCCGAACGGCGTGTTTGCCGTGCGCAGCGCGTTTCTGGATGTCAGTCACGAAATCGAAGTCCTGAGTGCGGAGAACACATCCTTGTCAGTCGAGATCAACGGCCTTGTCAGCGCTTTGGCGGAGGAGGCGTACACCGCGATCCAGAATGCGGCCGGACGGGCCCGGCTCTCCAAAAACACCAGCCGCTATGCGCTGGTTGCAATTGCCGTTCTCGCCTTTGCCGTTTCCATCCTTTTCGTCTGGCGCTACGTGACCGGAAACGTTCTGCATCGGCTGAACCACCTCTCCGACATGGTTCATCGGCTCGCCCATGGCGACCTGACAGTCGAGGTTGCCGTCACGGGGTCGGACGAACTGTCCGACATGGCGGAGGCCGTGCAGGTCTTCAAGGACAATGCCGAGCGATTGCGCCAGCAAGAAGACGAGATCGCCCTGCACATCGAAAAGCTGGCCGCATCGAACGCGAGCATGCAAAGGGTCATGACCGCCCTGAAGGAAAGCGAGGAACGGTACGAACTGGCGGTGGAGGGGGCGAGCGTCGGGCTGTGGGACTGGGACACCCGCACTGGTGCGCTTTATTGGTCGCCCCGGTTCAAGGAGATCCTGGGCGTCAACGACGAGGTGGTCGTCCCCAGCTTCGCGGAGTTCAAGGATCGCATCCACGGCGACGACAAGGAGCGCGTCCTGGGCGCCCTGCGCGCCCATCTCAACGAGCGCGAACCGTTCGTCATCGAGTACCGGATCCGCCAGGAAAGCGGTGATTTCATCTGGGTTTCGTCGCGCGGACAGGCCATGTGGGACGCGGACAGCCGGCCGACGCGGATGGCCGGCTCGATCGTTGACGTCCAGGACCGCAAACTGGACCAGATTGTCCGGTCCGAGTTTCATCGGCTGGCCTCGGAGGATACCCTGGGCCTTGAGGAGAAGGTGCAGGAACTGCTGCGCCTCAGCCTGCGCTATCTGGGGCTGTCGATCGGGCTTGTCGCGCGGATTCAGGATGAGCGCTATGAGGTGATCTTCGCCGAAACCCCGGACAATCTGATCGAACCCGGGACCGCCTTCGACCTGCGGGAAACATACTGTGCGCAAACGCTGGAAGCGGACGAGGTCGTGTGTTCCACCATGCGGCGCAGTCGGAGATTGCGGCGCATCCCTGCTATGCGAACACTGGTCTTGAGGCCTATATCGGCATTCCGCTAGTTGTGAACGGGCATCGGTACGGCACGGTAAATTTCTCGGACAGCAAGCCGCGTCAGACCGGTTTCACGGACCGCGAACGCGCCTTCCTGGCGCTGATTGCGCAGTGGATCTGCTACGAGTTGGGGCGCAAGGAGCACATCGTTTCGCTGGAGGAATCACGGGAGAAACTGCGCCAGAAGACCGAGGAACAGCGCCTGATCTTTGACAGCGTACCGGTCAGAATCTGGTACAAGGACGACGAAAACAAAATCCTGCGCCTCAACCGCCGGGCGGCGGAAGCGATGGACCTATCCGTCGGCGAGGCGGAGGGCGCCAACTACTATGACCTGTTGGGCGAGGCGGCGACGCGGTTCCACCGCGACGACCTGGAAATCATCAATTCCGGCAAACCGCGCATGGGTGTCGTCGAGCAGTACACGCCGGCGGGTGGGCGGCCCGTTTGGCTGCGGACCGACAAGGTTCCCTATACGGATCCCAAGACCGGCAAACGAAACATCCTGATCGCCTCCAGCGACATCACGACCCAGAAGGAAGCGGAGATCCAGCTCGCCGCCTCCGTGGAAGAGCTGCAGCGTTCCAATGCCGAGCTCGAGCAGTTCGCCTATGTGGCCTCGCACGACCTGAAGGCACCCTTGCGCGGCATCGACAACCTCGCCAGCTGGATCGAAGAGGACATGGGCGGGGTCATGAACGAAGAAAGCCGCGAGCATATGGGGCTGTTGCGGGGCCGGGTGCGCCGGTTGGAAGCGCTGTTGAGCGACCTCTTGGCCTATTCGCGTGTCGGTCGGGTCAAGACGGAAATCGCCCTGGTCGACATGGACGATTTGATCGACGAGGTCTTCGATCTGAACCGGCCCGGCGACGGCTACACCCTCAAGAAGACCGGAGAGATGCCAACTTTTGCCACTGCCCGGGTCCCGATGGAGCAGTTGCTGCGCAATCTTTTCAGCAATGCGCTGAAGCACCATGACAGGGACACCGGCGTGATCGAGGTGGGGGTGACCAATCGCGGCGACCGGTACGAGTTCACGGTCAGCGACGACGGGCCGGGAATCCCCGTGGAACTTCAGGACCGCATTTTCGGGATGTTCCAGACCTTGAAGTCCCGCGATGAGGTGGAGGGCAGCGGCATGGGCCTGGCGATCGTCAAGAAGCTGATCGAGTCTCTGGGGTGCCGGATCGAGGTGGAATCGGACCCGCAGCGGCGGCGCGGCACCTGCTTTCGCTTCACCTGGCCCAAGGAATGGCCGGAAACCAAGGCGGCCGCGTTCCAGTCGGCCGCCGAATAACCAGTTGTTAGGAAGGCTGCGGAACACTGGGCCCGGTATCGGACCGTCGCCGGATCGCCGAAAGCACAAGAGCCGGGTTGAGATTTCATGCCCAATCGAACCGTGACCTTCCTGTTGGTCGAAGATGACGATGTCGACGTGATGGGCTTTCGGCGCGCGTTGAAGCGTCAGAAGATTGCCAACCCCGTGGAAGTCGCCCGCGACGGCGTCGAAGCCCTGGAACGTCTGCGCGGCCTCAACGGCAAGGAAAGACTCAAGCCGCCCTACATCATCCTCCTCGACCTCAACATGCCCCGCATGAGCGGCCTGGAGTTCCTGCAGGAGATCCGCCAGGACGAGGAACTGCACCACGCGATTGTGTTCGTCATCACCACGTCGCGCGACGAGAAGGATCGCCTGGCCGCCTACGACCAGAACATTGCCGGCTACATCGTCAAGTCGAACGCCACGGAGAGCTTTCAGCATGCGCTGAGCATGCTGGACAACTACTGGCGGGTGGTGGAGTTTCCCTGACCTGGAACGTCAGGTCCCTGTGCGGTCACGGTGCTGCGTCAGCCAGGCTTCGAATTCCTGCGGGGGCAGCGGCTTGGTGATGTAGAAGCCCTGGATCTCGCGACAACCCAGATTGCGCAGGAAGACAAGCTGCTCCTGCGTTTCGACACCCTCGGCCACTACGCCCAGTCCAAGAGCCTCGCTCAGCGCGATGATCGTTTTCACGATCGCGGCGTCCGTGGAGCTTTCGGGCAGGTTGTGCACGAAGCTGCGGTCCACCTTCAATTTGTCCACCGGCAGGTGTTTGACATGGGCGAGCGAGGTATAGCCGGTGCCGAAATCGTCGATGGCGATGTGCATACCGGTCTCGCGCAGGGCCTCCAGCTGCTCGACCACGGGATCGAAATTGTCGATCATTGTTGTTTCGGTGATCTCGAGTTCCAGCTGCGAGGGCGGCACACCGGTCGCGTCGAGGATCGGCAGCAAACGTTCCAGGATGTTCGTGCGTTTGAACTGGACGGCCGACAGGTTGATGGCGATCTGGATCGGTCCCAAGCCGCTTTCAGACCATAAAGCGGCCTGGCGACAGGCCTCCCGGAAAATCCAGTCGGCCAGATCGACGATCAGGCCGGTCGACTCCGCAACCGGGATGAACTGGTCCGGCGTCACGTTGCCCAGTTCGGGGTGTTCCCAGCGGGCCAGGGCTTCGACGCCGGTCATCATGCCGGTCAGCGCATCAAGCTTGGGCTGGTAGGCGAGGTAGAGACCCTCGCCCCTCAGCGCGGCCTCCAGGTCCCGCTCCATCGACTTCGCGCGCTGGATGCGTTCGTTGAGCTTCCTGTCGAAATAGCAGTAGGTCCCGCGGCCCAGTTCCTTGGCCCGATAGAGTGCCGCGTCGGCATTGCGGAACAGCTCGTCCACGTCGCTGATGCTGGTGTCGTGGATGGCGATCCCGATGCTGGTGCCAGTAACGACCTCGGTGCCTTCGAAATCAAACGGCTCGGCGATCGCCTTGATGATCTTGCCTGCAAGCGTCGCGGCGTCGTCGGAGGACTCCATGTTGGTGGAGATGATCGCAAACTCGTCCCCTCCGAGACGTGCCACGGTGTCCGTCCGGCGCGTGGATTCGGTCAACCGCTCGGCCACCCCTTTGAGTAGGGCGTCACCCACGGGGTGGCCCAGGGTGTCGTTGACGGACTTGAACCTGTCAAGATCCAGGAGAAGGAGCCCGGTCAGTCGCTCCGCGCGTTCGGCATGTTCCAGGCCCTCGCGCAGCCGATCGGAGAACAGTGAGCGATTGGCCAGCCCGGTCAGCAGGTCGTGCTCGGCCAGCCGGCGGTAGCGGTCTTCACTCTCTTCCGCCCGCTGCAGAGCGGCCTGCAGCTTGTCCTTGGTCATGGCCAGGTCTTCGGCCAGGCCGATGTATTCCGAGGTCTGGTTCTGGATCAACTCGTTCGCGGCGCGTAGTTCCAGGGTCTGTTCGAAAAGCTCCTGCTTGCCGCGCGCCATCTCGAGCGCATAGCGAATCGAGCGTTCAAGGCGCAGGGCGCTGAGGTCGGACTTGACCAGGAAATCGGCGACACCGACGCGTGCCGCCTGCAGGTCCACTTCACGGCTTTCTTCGCCGGTGAGCAGAATGAAGGTCTGCGGCCGTTCCGGATGCAGGACCTCCTGGATCAGGTCCAGCCCGGTGTGACCGCCCAGGTGATAGTCGACAAGGTAGAGGTCGTGCTGTCTGTCCTTGACGAGCTCGATGGCCTCGCTCCAGACACGAACCCAGTCGAGCTCCAGCGCCTCGCCGAAGACCTGCCGCAGCAGGCGCTTCGTGGCGCGGTAGTCGACCTCGTCAGCAGTATCCGGGGAACGAGTTGGGGCTCGGTCTGGCTGCCGGTTTGTATCAGAGCGGCCTGTTCCATTGACCTCCCCATCACACCGTGTTTACCGGCGAGTATCGCGCAGGCCGTATTGACAATTGGTGTATGGAGACCCGTCCGAAAGGCTTCGGAAGTAACCGTTTTACAAAGATTTTACCACAAAACCGGCGGTCCCTGGGGCTACTGTTCCGCCGACCGATACCAGGGTGGCGGCAGATGATGTTGCGATTCCGTAACGAACCCCCGCCTGTTCGGCCATCGATCTGGGCCGGGTGGCGTCGTCGGTGGCCTGTCCTGGCCGGTTTCCGTTGTTGTCAGTCAGGCGTAAGCTAGTCGAATGATCGACCGGTTCCGAAACCGGGGTGACAGGGTCGCCTGACATCAGGAGCCGCGAAACGGCGCTCTCCGAATCGCGGTCACGTGTATTGCTGTTGCCGTTATCGGCGCCGGCCTGGCGGCCGCCTTCTTTCCCGGCATCATCGACGCGCTAATGCTGTTCGATGTCGCCGCCGCCGTGGCCTGGTACCGGGAACTCGGTGGATGGGGTGTGCTGGGTTCGGTGGCGATGATGTCGATCTGCGCGCTGACGTTTGCGCCGGCGGAGATCGTTGCCATCGCCAACGGCATGACATACGGGCCTGTCTGGGGCAGTGTGCTGACATGGGCCAGCGCAATGATCGGCGCCAATATCGGTTTTGGCTTTGCCAGGGCGATCGGGCCGGGGGTGATTGTGCGGGTGATCGGTGCTGAACGGTTCGAGGGTGTCCGCCGCTGGACCAACCGGCGGGGCTCGGTGGCATTGCTGGTGGCGCGCTGCATTCCTCTTCTTCCGTTCTTCGCCCTGAACCTTGGTGCCGGCGCCGTCGGAATGCGCTGGTGGACCTATAACTGGTCTACCGGACTGGGGATTCTGCCTGCCGCAATCATCTTTACGGCCCTTGGCGACCGCGCGATGCACTGGCCGTTCTATGTGTGGTTGCTTCTGGCGGCCGGCGTACTGGCAGCGTTGATGCTGTGCCGGCGCCTGGTGCGCGGATTGGGTGTTCGTTGAGGCCGCGATCGGTGCGACGGCACTCGCCAAAAAAGCGTTGCGCTCCGCCTTAATACGCGCTATGGTATTGGCGGTTATATAAAAATGCCCGTTCAATTCAAAATCGATCGCGACGCCGGCCTCTTGCTCTGGGAGATGGATGGACGCATCCTGCCGGGCGAGGTCCTGATCGCGATCGGCGAGGTTGGCCGCCACCCCGACTTCGATCGGGGTTATGACGAACTGATCGTCTTTGGCCCGGCAACGCAGCTCAATTCGTTTGACGCGCGGACGCTGCAGGAGACCCAAACAAGATCAAGGCGAGCTACGGTGACGCGACCATGCGCAATGTGCGCAGCGCCGTCGTTTGCGCCAGCGAGCATGCCGCAATGGTCACCAGGCTGTGGCGCGCTTTGGCTATTGCCGACGAGAATATCGGCCTGGACATCAAGATCTTCGAAGACGTTACTTCGGCGCGCGCATGGCTCGACGGTGCCAGGTCCGACAACCGGGAGACCGGATAGCCGCCGGGCGGGCGCTGCGCCCGCCTAGCTGAGGAACGGCAGTTTCAGGCCTCGGTCGCGGGCGCACTGGATGGCGCTGTCGTAGCTGGCGTCGGCATGGCGCATCACGCCGCTGCCCGGGTCGTTGAACAGCACCCGTTCCAGGCGCCGGGCCGCAGCATCGGTGCCGTCGGCGACGATCACGACGCCGGCATGCTGTGAGAAACCCATGCCCACGCCGCCGCCGTGGTGGATCGACACCCAGGTGGCCCCGCTGGCCGTGTTGAGCAGGGCGTTCAACAGCGGCCAGTCGGAAACCGCATCAGAGCCGTCGCGCATGGACTCGGTCTCACGGTTCGGGCTGGCGACCGAGCCGGAATCCAGGTGGTCGCGGCCGATCACGACAGGCGCCTTCAGGGTCCCGTCTCGCACCATTTCGTTGAAGGCCAGGCCCAGGCGGTGCCGCTGGCCCAGCCCTACCCAGCAGATCCGCGCCGGCAGGCCCTGAAACGAAATCCTTGCGCGCGCCATGTCCAGCCAGGTGTGCAGGTGGGGGTCGTCGGGGATCAGTTCCTTGACCCTGGCGTCGGTCTTGTAGATGTCTTCCGGGTCGCCGGATAGCGCAACCCAGCGGAACGGGCCCACTCCTTTGCAGAAGAGGGGTCTGACATAGGCCGGCACGAACCCCGGAAAATCGAAAGCGTTCTCCACGCCGGCCTCCAGGGCCATTTGCCGGATGTTGTTGCCGTAGTCGAAAGTGGGAATGCCCTGGGCGTGGAAATCCAACATGGCGCGCACCTGAACCGCCATGGATGCCTTGGCCTCGCGCACCACACGGTCCGGGTCGGCGGCGATTTCGGCGTCCCACTCCTCAAGCGTCCAGCCGATCGGAAGATAGCCGTTCAGCGGGTCGTGCGCGCTGGTCTGGTCGCTGACGGCGTCCGGGCGCACGCCGCGTTTGACCAGTTCCGGAAAGACCTCGCCGGCATTGCCCAACAGGCCGACCGAAACCGGCGTGCCCGCGTTCCTGGCGGCCTCGATGATGTCCAGCGCCTCGTCCAAGCTGTCGGTGTGCCGATCCAGGTATCCAGTCCGCAGCCGCATGTCGATGCGCGACGGACGGCATTCCACCGCCAGCATCGACGCCCCGGCCATTGTCGCCGCCAGCGGCTGAGCACCGCCCATGCCGCCCAGCCCGCCGGTCAGGATCCATCTGCCCGCAAGGGCGCCGCCATAGTGCTGGCGCCCCATCTCTGCGTAGGTTTCATAGGTGCCCTGGACGATGCCCTGGCTGCCAATATAGATCCAGGAGCCAGCCGTCATCTGGCCGTACATCATCAGGCCTTTCTGATCGAGTTCGTTGAAGTGCTGCCAGGTTGCCCATTCCGGGACCAGGTTCGAGTTGGCCATCAAGACCCGCGGCGCGTCGGCATGGGTCTTGAAGACCCCGACCGCCTTCCCCGACTGGACCAAAAGCGTCTCGTCGGCTTCCAGTTCGGTCAGCGCCTTCTGGATCTGGTCGAAGCAGGTCCAGTTCCGGGCGCACCGGCCGATCCCGCCATAGACCACCAGTTCCTCGGGTTTCTCGGCGACCTCCGGGTCCAGGTTGTTGCGCATCATGCGAAATGCGGCCTCGGTCAGCCAGGATTTGGCGGTGAGTTCCGTGCCGTGCGGCGCTGTGATGACCCGGGTGTTGTCGAAGCGGTCGGTCTGTGTCATGGCTCGTCTCGTTCCTGCGGCTCCGGTCGACCTGCCGCCATATGAGCGGTGCGCAGGCGGCGGCGTCAAGCATCGGCCGAAAATCCAAGGCTGGATAGTGGATCTGTACGACCTCGCACCGGGCGATACGCCCCTTCTCATGAGCATCCCGCATGTGGGGGAAGCCATCCCGCCCGACCTGGCCGCGGGCATGACGGCTGAGGCCCGGACGGTGCCCGATACCGACTGGTACCTGGACCGGCTGTACGATTTTGCCGGGGCGCTGGGGGTCACCATCCTGAAGGCGCGGTACTCGCGATACGTCATCGATCTGAACCGGGACCCGGAGGGCAAACCGCTCTACACCGGTGCCAGCAATACCGAGCTGGTGCCCACGTCCAGCTTCGATGACGCGCCGCTTTACGATGCGGGCGCCGTTCCCGATGCAGCCGAAATCGCCAGGCGCCGCGACGCCTTCTGGACGCCCTACCATGACACGCTTGCCGCGACCCTGGCCGGCCTGCGGCAGCGTTTCGGAACCGTTGTCCTTTTCGACTGCCACTCGATCCGTTCCCGGGTACCGCGGTTCTTCGATGGCCGCCTGCCGGATTCCAATGTGGGCACGGGCGGCGGCACCAGCTGCGATCCAGAACTCGCGGCGCGGCTGACGGCGGCCCTGGGGGCAGACGAACGTTATTCCCTGGCCGTCGATGGCCGTTTCAAGGGCGGTTACATCACCCGGCACCACCGCCGCCCGGCAGAGAACGTGCACGCGTTCCAGCTGGAGCTGTCGCAGGCGACCTATTCCGACGAAGGCCCGCCGTGCGTGTTCCGGGATGCGCTTGCGGACCAGGTCCGGCCGGTCCTCAGGCAGATGCTGGTCACCGCGCGCGACTGGGCGGCAGACAGATCAGTCTGAGGGCAGCAGGTCCGGGGCGAACGGCACGAACCCGCCAGACCGCACCATGGCGGTGATCGCGGCGATGTCGGGCGCGAAATAGCGATCGGTGTCGTAGCGGGGCACCGCCGCGCGGATCTGGGAAAGCACCTTGGCGAGCCGAGGCGAGGTGTGCAGGTCGGAATGGAACTCCACCCCCTGGGCGGCCGCCAGCAGTTCGATCGCGACGATCCCAGCGGAATTCTCGGTCATCTCCTGCAGCCGCCGGGCGGCGTTGGTTGCCATGCTGACATGGTCCTCCTGGTTGGCCGAGGTGGGCAGGGAATCGACGCTGGCTGGCGTTGCCCGCTGTTTGTTTTCGCTGGCCAGCGCCGCCGCTGTGACGTGGGCGACCATGAACCCGGAATTGAGTCCGGGATCCTCAACCAGGAACGGCGGCAGGCCGCTCAGCGTTGTGTCGATCAGCATGGCGATCCGGCGTTCGGCAAGCGCCCCGATTTCGGCGATGGCAAGCGCCATGCTGTCGGCCGCAAAGGCCACGTGTTCCGCATGGAAGTTCCCGCCCGACAGGATCGCACCGTCGGCCGGAAAGATCAGCGGATTGTCGGAAACCGCATTGCCTTCGTTGTCCAAGGTCGCCGCGGCGAACCGCAGTTGCGCGAGGCAGGCGCCCATGACTTGGGGCTGGCAGCGCAGACAGTAGGGGTCCTGGACCTTCGCGCAGGCGATGTGCGATTCGCGAATGGTGCTGCCGTGAAGCAACGCCCGCATTGCCGACGCAACGTCACGCTGGCCCTGGTGCGGGCTGAGTGCGTGGATGCGTGCGTCGAAGGGCGTATCCGAGCCCATTGCCGCGTCGACCGTCAGGGCGCCCGCCACCAGAGCCGCAGAGAACAGCTTCTCCGCCTCGAACAGCCCGGCAAGACCAAGCGCCGTCGACACCTGTGTGCCGTTCAAAAGCGCCAGGCCTTCCTTCGGTGCAAGCTCCAGCGGCTCCAGGTCCGCTTTTTCGAGTGCGGTCAGCGCCGCCATTTCCTCGCCTTCGAGGCGGGCGCGGCCGATGCCGATGAGGGTTGCGGCCAGATGCGCCAGGGGCGCCAGGTCGCCGCTGGCACCGACCGATCCCTTGGCTGGCAGGCAGGGCAGCAGATCCCGTTCCAGCATGGCGATGAGCCTTTCCACCAGAACCCGCCGCACGCCCGAATGGCCGCGGGCCAGGGCGTTGATCTTCAGAGCCAGGGCCAATCGCACCACACCTGGTGCCAGGTCGGGACCCGTGCCGACCGCATGGGACAGCACCAAGTTCCGCTGCAGCGCCGCCAGCTTCTCGTTCGGGATCGCTTCGGAGGCCAGCCGGCCGAAGCCCGTATTGACACCGTAGACGGTGTCCTCGCCGGCCAGCACGGCGCCGACGGTCGCCGCCGCTTCATCGATCCGGTCCCAGGCGTCAGAGGCCAGCTCGATCGGGTCGGTGGTGGTGTAGACCGCGCGCATCTCCGCCAGGGTCATGGAGCCCGGGCTGATCGAGATCGTCGTCATCGGCACGTTTCCTTTAGATGTCTTGCAGCGGCGCATTCCGCCCGGCGACGATCCGTGCCTTGAGGGGCCGGGCGCCGATGCCGTAGGCGAGTTCGCCGGGACTGCCGATCTTCCACAGGGCCATGTCGGCCGCCATGCCCGGTTCCAGCGTGCCCACCGTGTCCGCCAGCCCCAGCGCCAGCGCGGCGTTCCGGGTGACACCGGCCAACGCCTCTTCAGGCGTCAGTCCGAACTGGGTGCACGCCATGTTCAGCATCAACAACAGCGACGTCACCGGCGAAGAACCGGGATTGCAGTCGCTGGCAACGGCCATGGGAACACCGTGCTGGCGGAACCCGGCAACGGGCGGTTTGCGGGTTTCGCCCAGGAAGTAGAACGCGCCCGGCAGCAGCACCGCCACCGTCCCCGCCGCGGCCATTGCGGCCACCCCGGCCTCGTTGGTGCACTCCAGGTGGTCGGCGGACAGCGCGGCATAGCGGGCGGCCAGTGCCGCGCCTTCGAGATCGCTGAGCTGGTCGGCATGCAGCTTGACCGGCAGTCCGTGACGGGCCGCGGCGTCGAACACCCGCGCGGCCTCGTCGGGCGTGAAGCCGATCCCCTCACAGAAGGCATCGACCGCATCGGCGAGGCCCTCCTTCACCAGGGCCGGTAGCATCTCCTCGCAGACGAGATCGATATAGGCGTCCCGGCGCTCGGCGTAGTCGGCGGGCAGGGCATGGGCGCCCAGAAAGCTGGCCCGCACCCGGATCGGCAGGCGCGACCCCAGCCGGCGTGCAACCCGCAGCATCTTGACCTCGGTCGCGGTGTCGAGGCCGTATCCTGACTTGATCTCCACGGTGGTGACGCCGTCCGCCGCCAGCGCGGCAACCCGGCCCGCCGCGCTGGCCAGCAGGTCCTGCGGCGCGGCGGCGCGGGTCGCCCCGACGGTTGCCCGGATGCCGCCGCCGGCGCGTGCGATCTCTTCATAGGTCGCGCCGTTCAGGAGCTGTTCGAATTCGCCCGCGCGGTTGCCGCCATAGACGAGGTGGGTGTGGCAGTCGATCAGGCCGGGCGTCATCCAGGCGCCGTCGCCGTCGTGCAGATGCCGCGCCAGATGATCCGGCGGCCCCGGCAGGTCTCTCGCGCGACCGACCCAGGCAATCCGGCCGTCGGCAACGGCCAGCGCACCGTCCTCGATCGCGCCGTAGGCGACGCCGCTGCCGGTCATGGTTGCCAGATGGACATTGGTCCACAGGGCATCCCAGCTTCGATCGGGCATGTTCGGGTCCCGTTCGGAAAGTTGCTATAGATCGCTAGACGTAAAGTGGAGGCCTTGGCGTGGTCAAACTCTATCTCGATCGGGCACGGCTTTCTGACGGCTGGGCGAAGGACGTCGTGGTGGAAATCGGCGCCGACGGCCGGATCGTGACGGTCACCACAGACAGTGCGGCCGGATCGGCGCGCCGCGTCCCTGGGGCCTGCGTGCCGGGGATGGCGAATCTGCACAGCCACGCCTTTCAGTGGGCGTTTGCCGGCCTGACCGAGACGGCGGGGCCCAGTGGTGACAGCTTCTGGACCTGGCGCCGGCGGATGTACGATTTCGTCTCCCGCTTCGACCCCGACATGCTGCAGGCGGTCGCCGCGCGGCTCTACGTGGAAATGCTGAAGGCCGGCTACACGGCGGTGGGCGAGTTCCATTACCTTCACCACCCGCCTGACGGCGGGTCGTACGACGACCGGGCGGAGATGAGCGAACGTATCGTCGCAGCGGCCCGCACCGCCGGGATCGGGCTGTGCCTGTTGCCGGTCCTCTACATGCAAGGCGGCTTTGACGGCGCCGCGCCGGCGGAAGGCCAGCGGCGGTTCGTCCACGATGCAGAGGCTTACCTGCGGCTGATCGACCTGATGGCGGCGCGCCATGCGGCGAAGCCGGATTTCCGGTTGGGCATTGCCCCGCACTCGCTGCGCGCGGTCGCATCCGACGCGCTGGGCGCGGTGCTGGCGCATCTGCGCACGGCCCTGCCCGATGCGCCCGTGCACATCCACATTGCCGAACAGAAGAAAGAGGTGGACGACTGCGTGGTCTGGTCCGGCCGGCGGCCGGTTGCTTGGCTGTTGGACCATGCGCCGGTGGACGGGCGGTGGTGCCTCGTCCACGCTACCCATCTGGACGCCGCCGAGCTGGCGGCCCTGGCCGGCAGCGGCGCCGTCGCCGGCCTGTGCCCGACCACCGAGGCCAATCTGGGCGACGGCATCTTTCCGGCGGTGGCCTACCTCCAGGCGGGCGGCCGTTTCGGCATCGGATCGGACAGTCACGTCGCCGTCGCTCCGGCCGAGGAACTGCGGCTGCTGGAATACGGCCAGCGGCTCTCGCACCTGGGGCGCAACATGCTGGCCGGCGGCGAAGGCCGGTCGACAGGCGCGCGCCTCTACTGTGCGGCCGCGCAGGGCGGCGGGCAGGCGCTGGGCATGAAAACAGGTGTCATTGCGCCAGGCTACCGGGCCGACTTGGTGGTGCTGGACCCGGCGGCCGTCGGCCCCGCGCGGCGCGAAGGCGACGCGCTGTTCGACGGCTGGATCTTTTCCGGTCCGCACCGGCCGGTGGCCCAGGTCTTCGTGGCGGGGCGGCAGGTGATTGCCGACGGGCGGCACGCGGAAGACGCGCAAACGGCGGAGGCCTGCCGTGCCGCGCTGGCAGGGTTAGCCTGAAGGCGGGGCAGCGCCGTCGTTGAGCGACAGCGCCATGTGCAGTGTGCTGACCCCGCGGCCGCCGTGCCGGATCGCGTCGGGTTCGGTTCCCCAAACCCGGAAGCCAAACTCCTCATAGAGCCTGCTGGCGGCGCCTCTATCGTCGGTGGCGCTGATCTGAACCTGGGTGACGCCTTTCAGGGTGTGCGCGTGTGCCAGGGCCGCCGTCATCAGGGCGCGGGCCACGCCGCGGCCGCGGTCTTCCGGGCGGACATACATGCCCCAGAAATGGACCTTGTGGGCCATCTTGCGTTTGGGTTCGCGGTAGAGCCCCAGCATGCCGATGAGCGAACCGTCGATGGCGCCGAATACGACCGACGAGTCCGGACCGCGACCCAGCATCTGACGCACGGTATCCGGCGGTGCCGCATGGTCGTCTTCCGGCGAGGCCGCGAAGGCCAGCGGCGCGTCTTCGAGCGCCTGGCGCCTGAGGGCGAACAGCGCCTCGGCCTCGGCGGGCTGCAGGATGCGGATCTCCATGGCTTGCCGTGCACCTGGCCGCGGTTGGGACGGAGTCTCAGCCTACACCATCCGCAAAACCGTCTGCACCAGGATCAGGATCGCCGCAGAGGCGACAGCCAGGAAGGTGAGCTGCATGCCGCGCACGCGCAAACGAAAGTCCTCATCCTCTTGGCTGACGCCATAGACATGGACCAGCCGGCCCGCCAGCAGCACGACCCCCAGCCCATGGATGGCCAGGACGGGCGCGCCTTGCAGTTCGGCGAACCCGATCAGCAACAGGGCCATGGGCACGTATTCGGCGAAGTTCGCCTGGGCACGGGAAGCCCGCAACAGGCGCTGGTCACCGCCGTCGCCCAGGGCGACCTTGGCGGTCCGGCGTGTCCGAATGACCCGAATGCTGAGGAAGATCAGAACAAAGGCCAAAAGAGCGGCGTAGATCGGCGTGGCTGTCAGCGACATCGGCTTCGTCCCCCGTGGTCTTCAGTGAATACGCGCGGCCGGGACCGGCGGATCGACAGGCGAGCCGCGGTTGTTGCCACCGCCACTTTGACGATGCGAGAAACAATGTATACATTGTTCTGCGGAGATAGTCTCGCGTGCCGGTTCGGGCTCCGGCACCTCCCCGAAAGGACAGGCCGAGCGTGGCGACCCACGACAATTCATTCCACATCGCCGTGATGCCGGGAGACGGCATCGGTTGCGAGATCATGGATCCGTGCCTCGACCTCCTGCAACGGGTGCAGCGCGCGGCGGGCGGATTTGCGCTGAAGTTCGAAACGCTGGAGGCCGGTGCCGATCTCTACCGCCGGACCGGGACGGCGCTGCCCGAGGAGACCTTGCGCCGTGCCGGGGCGGCCGACGCGATCCTTCTGGGCGCCATGGGTCTGCCGGACGTGCGTTATCCGGACGGCCGGGAAGTGGGGCCGCAACTGGACCTGCGCGAGGAGTTCCAATTGTTCGCCGGCATCCGTCCCGTGCGCACCTTTCCGGGCCTGCCTGTGCCGCTCAGCGATCCGCGCGCGGCGTCGCTCGATTTCGTACTGATCCGGGAATCGACCGAAGGCCTGTTCAGTTCCCGGGTCAGGACGGAGTTCAAGGATGGGGCGGCGCGGGACTTCCTGGAAATCACCCGGCCGGCCAGCGAAAGGCTGTTCGATTTCGCCTTCCGGCTTGCCCGGCAGCGGCGCGAGGACGGTCATCCCGGCCGTGTCACCTGTGTCGACAAGTCCAACGTTCTGGGCGCTTTCGCATTCTTCCGCGAGATCTTTCACGAACGCGCCAAGGCGTTTGCGGACGTGGACGCCGATGTCTGCTACGTGGACGCGATGGCCCTCCGGTTGATCCGCAATCCATGGGCCAACGACGTCGTCGTGACCGAGAACCTGTTCGGCGACATTCTGTCCGACGCTGGGGCGGCCCTGATGGGCGGGATGGGTTTCGCGCCGTCGGCCGACATCGGCGAAGACCGCGCGGTGTTCCAGCCCTGTCATGGCACCGCGCCCGATATCGTCGGCACCGGAAAGGCGAACCCGACGGCGATGTACCTGTCCGCGGCTTTGATGCTGGACTGGCTTGGCCAGCAGCATGGCGAATCCGCTTGCCGGGATGCCGCGATGATGCTGCAGGGTGCGGTTGAACGTGCGTTTGCGGCGGGAACGCTGAATCCGTGCGAGACGGGCGGGACGGACGGGCTGGCGGAGATCACCCGGCGCGTGATCGACGAACTGGACTGACGCCACCGCCGGGATCGGTCAGCCGTCGCCGTAACGCAGCACTTTCACCTCTTCCATCGTCACCAGGCCGCCCGTCATCATGTCGTCCAGCGCAGGCAGGAAGGCGTCGACCTTCTCCTCGCTGTCGACGATCTCGATCACCAGCGGAAGGTCCTGGGACAGGCGCAGGATCTTGGTGGTGTGCAGGTGGCTGCGGTGGCCGTAGCCCATCGGTCCCCGCAGCAGCGTCGCGCCGGCGAGACCTTGTTCGCGTGCCTTCAGAACGATCGCCTCGTACAGCGGCTTGTGTTCGTGCTTGTCATCCTCGCCGATGAAGATGCGCAACAGGACGGCCTTTTCGGGAATCTGCATCGTCTAGAGGCCCTTCAACTGGTTGAGGCTGACCGCACCGCTGTGTCCCAGCCACACGCCGACCAGGCACAACAGCAGCGACAGCAAAATATAGCCCGCCGCGTAGACCCACTCGCCCTCCATCGACAGGGTGAGGGTCTGCAGGCTGAAGGAAGAGAAAGTCGTGAACCCGCCCAGGATCCCGATCATCACGAACTGACGCGCCTCGGACGGCACGAACATCCGCCCGTCCGGGCCGGTCAGGGTCGCGACGAAGCCGATGATGGCCGATCCGACCACATTGACGGTCAGCGTGCCCCAGGGAAAGGTCTCGCCGAACCGTTCCGCGATGAAGCCCGAGCACCAGTACCGCCCGACGCCGCCCAGCGCACTGCCGATCGCAATCCAGAGATAGGTCATTGTCCGACGCCCCGCCGCACCAGTGGCTCATGCGCCCTAACATGCCGCGCGGAAGCCTCCGACCACAAGGGTCGGCACGTCGGGATCAGCTGGAGAAGGCGCGGTTGGCGCTGTAGGCGCCGTAAAGGGAAACGAAGAACGGGACGCAATAGGTCAGGCCGAACTTGATCCAGTCCACGCCGACCCACGCCATGAGGGCGTCGCCCTGGTTGATCAGATTGAGCAGGGTTCCAACGACCACCATGACCAGCAGGCTCTGCCGCAGCACCGCCCATCTGAAGGTTCTGCGCAGGGGCGTCATCTCAGCCGTTTGGGTTTTCGATGCGGTGGTCATTGCCTTGCCTCCGCCCTTCTTCCTGCCGGCCCGCACCAGCCCCAGGGTGCGGGCCGATGATTGCCGTCGCTATTCCGCGGCGAGCGCGTGGTGGTCGATCACCTCGCCCCGGGCGGGATAGTTCTTCTCGAGCGCGAAGTCGAGCGCGCCCAGGATCTCACGGAAGTTCGGACGTGCGAAGGGCATCGTCTGAACCGTGCCGAAATAAAGCGTGCCGTCCGGCCGCACCAGGTAAAGGCCGGGCTCGCTGAACAGGGCGGGCTCGTCGATCCCGATCGACGTCTTGCCCCGGCTGGTGGAGATGTAGAGGCCCCATTCGCGCGCCTTGTCCAGGTCCAGCCCATACCCCAGGGAAAGGCTGGGCAGGTTCCATTCGGTCTTGGTATCGGTTGCCCGGGCCTCGTCGTCGCTGGAGATCGCCACCACCGAAACGCCCCGTTTCTCGAACTCGGGCAGCTTCTGCTCCAGATCACCCAGATACTTGGAACAGATCGGGCAATGCCGGCCGCGATAGAAGACGACCAGGGTGAAATTCTCGGGCGTCTGGTCGGACAGTCGCCAGGTGCCGCCACCAACCGTGGCGACTTCCAGATCCGGAACGGGCTGGCGGGGGACGAGGGGGGTGATGGCGGCCATGGGCCTGCTCTCCTTTTTCGTGTGGCTAGTTGTTGTCCCGACCCGATGTGGTGTCAAAGGGCAGCCAGTGCAACGGTCTCACAAAGCCTTGATCGCCAGGACAACGGCCTCATGCGCCGATCGCGGTGCGCAAATGGAAGGATTTCGGCCGGGTCAGCTGCTCGTAGCCCAGGACCGACAGGGTGCAGCCGCGGCCCGATTCCTTCACCCCGGTCCAGGCCAGCGCCGGATCCAGATAGTCGCAGCGGTTCATGAACCAGGTCCCGGTCTGGACCCGCTCGCCGCGGCTTCGTCGGCGGTCCAGACCGACTCGGTCAGCCCGAAGCGGCTGTCATTCATCAGCGCGATTGCCTCGTCGTCCGAGCCGACCTTCATGATGCCCACCACGGGGCCGAAGTTCTCTTCGCGCATCAGCCGCATGGAATGATCCACCGCCACCAGGGCCTGGGGCGCGCAATAGGCCGAGCCGGGATGCTCGGCCAAAAAGGCCGCTGAATCCACCAGGGCCCGCGCCCCGGCTTCGACCGCTTCGGCCACCTGGCCGCGCACCAGGTCCGCGGCGGCGGGTCGAACCATCGGGCCCAGGGTCGTCTCGGGATCCAGGGGATTCCCCAGACGGTAGCCGGCGGCCAGTGCCGCGAAACCCTCGACGAACCGGTCGTAGACACCCGCATGGACATAGATGCGTTCGATGCCGCAGCAGGACTGGCCCGAATTGAAACAGACCCCGTCCACCAGGTTCTCCACCGCATGGTCCAGGGCCGCGTCTGCGCGCACATAGGCCGGGTCCTTGCCGCCCAGTTCCAGGCCGACCCCGGTGAAGCTTTCCGCGGCCGCGGCGTTCATGGCGCGGCCTGCCGGGACCGAGCCGGTGAAGGCGACGAGATCCACTGCCCCCTTGTGCACGATGTCCAGGGTGATGTCGTGGTCCAGGTGCAGGAACTGGAACACACCCGGCGGCAGCCCGGCTGCGTCGAAGGCGCGCTGGTACCGTTCCGCGCACAAAGGCGTCTGGGACGAGTGTTTGAGGATCACCGTGTTGCCCGCCATCAGGGCTGGGATCACCGCGTTGACCGAAGTGAGGTAGGGATAGTTCCAGGGCGCGACCACGAACACCACGCCCAAGGGCGCGCGCCGGATGAACCGGGTGAAGCCCGGCTGGGGCGCGACCGCGACGTCCGCCAGCGCCGCAGGCGCGATGTCCAGCATGTGGCGGGCCCGTTCCTCGAAGCCGCGGATCTCGCCCGGGCTTTGAGAAATCGGCCGGCCCATCTGGCGGGTGACCTCTTCGGCAATCGCATCTCCGTCGGCAAGGAACGCATCGACCGCGGCGGACAGCAGGGCCTGGCGTTCCATAACGCCAATGGCGGCCCAGGCCGCCTGGGCCGTTCGTGCGTCCTCCAGGGCCTGCGCCACCGTCTGTGCGTCCGCCAGCGGCCGCTCCACAAAGATGCTGCCGTCGATCGGTGAAACGCACTGCAGGATCCCGGCCATACCCTTTTGCCTCTTGGTCATTGTTCGTTGCTTGGGAGGCCGACCCTAGCGACGGCAGGCAGTCGCCACAAGCCGCCAGCCTCCTGACAAAAAGATGGCAACAAGTGTGGCGGCGAACCCTGGTATGGGCGAGAGCGGTCGTGCCACACTGTCCCCATGGCAACGGAGGAAAAGACGCGCGCGACGGACGGCCTGACGAAAGGACCGGACGGTCAGCACCGGTGTTGGTGGCCGGGCGAAGACCCGGGCTATATCGCCTATCACGATCACGAATGGGGATGGCCCGTCGACGACGACCGGCGCCTGTTCGAGAAGATCTGCCTGGAAGGTTTCCAGTCGGGCCTCAGCTGCCTGACCATCCTGCGCAAGCGCGAGAATTTCCGCGCCGCCTTCTCAGGCTTCGATTTCGAACGGGTCGCCCGATTCGGCGAGAAGGACGTGGAACGGCTGCTGTCCGATGCGGGCATCATCCGCCACCGGGGCAAGATCGAATCGACCATCAACAATGCCCGGCGCGCCTGCGATCTGGTCTGGGAATGCGGGTCGCTGGCGGCCTATTTCTGGCGCTTCGAACCGGAACCGCAGGCCCGGCCCAAAAGAATGGACCGGCAGACCCTGGGCGGGCTCTCCAAATCCGCCGAATCGACCGCGCTCAGCAAAGACCTGAAGAAACGCGGCTGGTCCTTTGTCGGGCCGACCACGGCCTATGCTTTCATGCAGGCCATGGGCCTGGTGAACGACCATCTGGACGGATGTGCGGTTCGGGCTCAGGTGGAACGCGCACGCGAGGCGTTTGTGCGCCCTGTCTGACGCGTTTGTTCCGCGGCGCTCTTATTCCGTTGGTGTCGATTCGCTTTCGACATTGACCGCGCCGCTGTTGAAGAGGCCGGCTGCGTCCGCTCCCGAGAAGCCGCTCAGGACCGCGACGGTCTCGAAGCCTGCATCGCCGCCGGTGCCATATGAATCCACCTGAACAACACTGTTGCCTTCACCGTCGTCGTTGACGCTCAGCACCTCGGTGATGTCATCAAAGGGAGCGTCGATCAGGTCCGCGATGTTGAGCACGTCACTGTCTGCATCGAAGTCCGTGATCGTGTCGACACCGCCGCCGCCGAGGGTGAATGTGTCGTCGCCCGAACCGCCGGTTAGGGTGTCATCTCCCGCTCCGCCATCGAGCGTGTCGTCGCCGGATCCGCCGAGCAGCAGGTCGTCGCCTTCGTCACCCATCAAGCTGTCGTCGTTCCAACCGCCATACATGCGGTCTGCACCGTCGCCACCGTTCAACGTGTCTCGTCCGATAAACCCGAACAAGTCATCGCCACCTTCGCCGCCTGAGATCGTGTCGTTTCCAAATCCGCCGAAGATGTCGTCGCCGCCGTCCGTGCCGTCGATGGAATCGCTGAACCAACAGCCAATGATGAGGCTTCCATCTGCCTGGTCCGCGTTGAGCTCTTCGTCGGTACCGTCTTCTTCGTGTTGGTCCAAAGAGACCGGAGCGGGTTGGTCCTCTGACTCCGCCGTGTCCGCTTCGTCGTCGTCTTCGTCGTCTTCGTCCTCGTCGTCGTCCTCGTCGTCCTCGTCGCCGTCTCCGGCCTCTACTTTGTCTTGTCCCGGCTCATCTTCGTCGTCATCGCCGGCGGCCACCAGCAGTTCGTCGTTGCCGTCCTCGTCTTCCGAGTCGTCCTCGTCTATGCCGTCCTCTTCGGCCGCGTCGCCCTCGGCCTCCGCGACCTCTTCGCTGCTGGCTTGCACGATGTCGTCTTCGTCATCTTCATCGTCGTCCCCGGTGATCTCTTCGGCAGTCTCTTCGCCGTCCGCGACTTCTTCGGCGCCGGCGTCATCGGTCGTCTCATCAGCGTCGCTTCCGACCACCTCGACAGGTGCGTCACCGCCAGCTTCTGCAATTCCCTCGTCGCCGGTCGCTTCGGCGCTCTCCTCGTTGCTTGCCTCGGAGGCACCTTCTTCTGATTCCGCCTCGCCACCGTTGATTTCGACGTCGGCGATGGCATCTCCGTAGGACGACCCGGACCCAGACGATCCGGTACTGTCGTTGTCTGTGCCGCCGGCAGGTGTCGAGGATCCTTGGGTTTCCGGCGGCGAGTTGTCGTCATCGGGGTTCAGCGGGGCGATATCGATCGTCCGTGGTGCCGAGGTGCCGCCGGTGTCGCCAAGCGATGGCGTCGAGCCTTCATTGTCGTCGCTGCCACCGCCCAGTGTGTCGTCGACGGCCCCGCCGAGCAGCGCATCGTCACCTGCTGTTCCGGCCAACGGATCGGATCCGTTGTCGCCACTGTCCGGCTGTGCATGGATCTCCTGATCAGCAAAGACCGGGCCGTTTCCGCCGGGGCCGAAGACCGGCATCGTGAAATCAAAAACCGCCTGGCCGACGGGGATGTTACCGCCGTCCCTTCCTTCGGATGAAGAAGGCGTGTCGCCGTAAGAAGCGCTTTGCGCCTGGCTGGCGGAGTTTCCGCCGGGGCCGGAGGCGCTGCCCAGCACGGCAACGCCGTCTTCAGGCGACCTGTCGTTGGCGACTGACTGGCTGTTTGCGTCAGGATTCTGAGCAGCGGCGATGGCCGCCTTCCGTTTTCGGTGACGGATTTCGAACCGTCCTGATTACCGGTTTCAGCAGGGTTCCTGGCGCGCAGAACGGGATCTGCAGCGTCGAGAATGATAGCGGCGTCGTTGCCAGCACTCCCGTCCGTCTTCAGCGCAAGACTGTCGATCTCTGGGAAGGATTTGTCGCCTGGCAGGACAGCCAAATTCTCCGAGGCAAGAATGCCTTGTGCAATGCCCTCTGCGCCCAGGCCGGGCATGCCGCCGGCGACAAGTAACTCCTGCGCCGTTATCACATCGCCGTCGCTGGTTATGAACAGCGGCGGGACCTCGGCCAACGCCGACGCAGCGAGGTCCTGGATGACGACCCGGCCGCCGTTATCGAAAAGTATGACGAGGTCACCGTTCTCGGTGGTGAATTGTGCTCTGTCCACCCAGAAGGCAAGCGCGTACCGCGCCCCCGCCTGGGCTGCCATTACGACCTCGGCGCCCGGTGGCGGCGCTTTGACATAGATGACGGGCGCCCGGCTGTCCGCGCCGGCGCCGCCGATCAGGTCTTCGGTTTCCACGGGTTGCTCCCTGTCCGCTTCTTTTTTTTCCCGCGGTCATTAAACGCTGAAACAACGAAAGCTCGATTAAAGATAGAATTTTAGGTATTAACCATGCTGCGCTTTGTTAACCATTTGGAAACACTGAAGTATCTTCACTGGCTTCGCCCGCGGCGGAGGGTGGGCTTCTAACTTGATGGCGATGTTTTCGCTCACACTCGGCGATCAATGGTGGTAAACCGCCCGCTGCCCCGCGCCGGTTGCAGGAGCGGCCCGGGGTGGGGTGGGAACGACCGAGGAATACCCTTCATGGACATTGCGACGCCGCAGGCAGACGTCGAAGTGCGCGGCACCAGCCAAACCGCTTTGAAGAAAGCGATCCTGGAGCACCTGGCCTATTCTGTGGGCAAGGATGCCGACCATGCGGTCGCCCGTGACTGGGCCGTCGCCCTGTCGCTGGCGGCGCGCGACCGGGTGATCGACCGGTGGATGCAGACCACCCGCGAGGTCTACCGGACCGACGCCAAGAGGGTCTATTACCTGTCGATGGAGTTCCTGATCGGCCGCCTGTTGTCGGACACGCTCTCCAACCTGGGAATCCTGGAAACGGCAAAGGCGGCACTGGACGAGCTGGGCGTCCGCTACGACACGATCGCCGAAAGCGAGCCCGATGCGGCGCTGGGCAATGGCGGGCTGGGGCGGTTGGCGGCCTGTTTCCTGAACAGCATGTCGAACTTGGGCATCCCTGCCTACGGACACGGCATCCGCTACCGCCATGGCCTGTTCCGCCAGAAGATCGGCGACGGCTGGCAACTGGAAGAAGCCGAGGACTGGCTGGCGCAGGGCAATCCCTGGGAGTTCCGGCGGCCGGAGGTGCATTATCCCATCGGCTTTGGCGGGGTGGTTGCCGCCGCCGAAGGCGACCGCGCGGTCTGGACACCGGGCGAGACCGTTCTTGCCGCCGCCTTCGACACGCCGGTCGCCGGGTGGGGCGGGCACCATGTGAACACGCTGCGCCTGTGGTCCGCCAAGCCCACTGGCGGTTTCGACCTGGGCCACTTCAACCAGGGCCAGTTCCTGGAGGCGGCGGCACCCGAGGTGCTGGCCGAAACCATCTGCCGGGTGCTCTATCCCGACGACACCACGCCCGAAGGCCAGGAACTGCGGTTGAAGCAGGAGTATTTCTTCACGTCGGCGTCGCTGCAGGACCTGTTGCGGCGTTTCGTGAACCACCACGACGACCTGGCGCGGCTGCCCAACCACGCAGCGGTCCAGATGAACGACACCCATCCGGCCATCGCGGTACCGGAACTGGTGCGGCTGCTGGTTGATGACCACGGCATCGGTTTCGACAAGGCGCTGGAGATCACCCGGGGCTGTCTTGCCTATACCAACCACACCCTGTTGCCGGAGGCGCTGGAACGCTGGCCACGCGGCCTGGTCGGCGCCATCCTGCCGCGCCACCTGCAGCTCATCGAACGCATCGACCAGGGGTTCGCAACCGTGGTCGCCAAGGCGCAGCCGCCGGTGGATTTCGAGGCGGTGCGTATCCTGGACACCGGCGACGACGCGGTGCGCATGGGCAACCATCGTATCAACGGCGTGTCGGCCCTGCATACCGACTTGATGCAGCGCACCGTCTTCCACGACCTCAACACGGTCCTGCCGGGCCGGATCGTCAACCAGACCAACGGCATCACGCCGCGCCGCTGGATGAAGGTGTGCAATCCCGGGCTTTCCAAGCTGGTCGCGCAAGCGATCGGCGACAGCTGGGTGGGCGACCTGGAGCGGATCGAGGCGCTGGCGCCGTTCGCCGATGACGCGGGCTTCCGCGCGGATTTCCGCACGGTCAAGCAGGAGAACAAGCGGCGGCTGAGCGACCGGATTGTTGCGCTGACCGGCCAGAAGGTCGACCCCGACGCCATGTTCGACGTGCAGATCAAACGCCTGCATGAGTACAAACGCCAGCTGTTGAACGCGCTGGAGGCGGTCGCCCACTACCAGGCGATCCAGCAGGCACCGGATGCCGACTGGCAGCCGCGGGTCAAGGTGATCGCCGGCAAGGCCTTTCCCGGCTATGAGATGGCGAAGCTGATCATCAAACTGATCAACGACGTCGCCAAGGTGGTCAACGCGGACCCGGCCGTGCGCGACCGTTTCAAGATCGTGTTCCTGCCGAACTACAATGTCTCGCTGGCAGAGGTTATCATTCCAGCGGCCGAGCTGTCGGAGCAGATCTCGACGGCCGGGATGGAGGCATCGGGGACCGGCAACATGAAATTCGCGCTGAATGGCGCGCTCACCATTGGAACACTCGACGGCGCCAATGTGGAAATCGCCGAGCGGGTGGGCGCGGACAACATCTTCATCTTCGGCCTGACCGCCGACGAGGTTGCTGCCGCGCGTGCGGCCGGCCACGACCCGTGCCGGTACATCGACGCCAGCCCGGCACTGGCCGGCGCGATCGATGCGATCGCCTCGGGCGCTTTTTCGCCCGACGACCCCGACCGGTTCCGCGCCATCACCGACGACCTGACGGGTCACGACTATTTCATGGTGACCGCGGACTTCCACGCCTACGCCGCCGCCCAGCGAACGGTCGATGGCGCCTATGGCGACCAGGACGACTGGACCCAGCGCGCGGTCTTGAACACCTCCCATGCGGGATGGTTCTCGTCCGACCGCACGATCCGCTGCTATGCCCGCGACATCTGGGACGTTCCGGTCGGGACCGGCTGATGGCGAAGGCTCCGGTCGCGGAACGCACACGGGCCGCCGCCGATCCGGCGCGGCCGCCGGCCGGTGAAATCCAAGCTTTGGTCGAGGCGCGGCACGCCAATCCGTTTGCCGTCCTCGGGATGCATGCGCGCGACGGTGCCATTGTCGTCCGCGCCTTGGTCCCAGATGCGCAGGAACTGTAGGTGGTCGACGCCCGCACCGGCCGCGTGCTTGCGCCGCTTGCGCGGGTGCACGAGGCCGGCCTGTTCTGCGGCGCGGTGCCGAGACGCAAGAATCCCTTTGCCTATCGTCTGCGCGCCCGCAAGGACGGCCATCAGTGGGAATTCGAGGATCCCTACCGCTTTGGTCCGGTGCTGGGCGAGATGGACGAGTACCTGATCGCCGAAGGCACCCACCAGACCATTTACGACCGGCTTGGCGCACACCCCGTGACCCACGAGGGCGTTGAGGGCTGTCACTTCGCGGTCTGGGCGCCGGCGGCAAGCCGGGTTTCCGTGGTCGGCGATTTCAACGGCTGGAACGCGCGCTGCCATCCCATGCGAAGCCGGGGCACCACCGGCGTCTGGGAGATTTTCCTGCCGGGAATCGGCGACGGCGAGATCTATAAATACGAGATTCGCGGGGCGGACGGCACGATCCTGCCCATGAAGGCGGACCCGTGCGGCTTTGGCGCGGAACTCAGGCCGCGGACCGGCTCGGTGGTGCGCGACCTCCGGCATTATCATTGGGGCGATCAGGACTGGATGGCCGGCCGCGGTGTGGCGATGGCGCGGGAACGGCCGGTCTCGATCTACGAGGTCCATCTGGGTTCCTGGCGCCGGGTCCCGGAGGAGGGCAACCGGCCGCTCAGTTACCCGGAGCTGGCGGAACAGCTGATCCCCTACGTCAAGGACCTGGGCTTCACCCATATCGAATTGCTGCCGGTCAGCGAGTATCCCTTCGACGGGTCGTGGGGATACCAGCCGGTCGGCCTGTTCGCGCCGTCCAGCCGGTTCGGCACGCCGTCGGAATTCATGGGGTTTGTCGACGCCTGCCACGGCGCCGGCCTGGGCGTCTTGATCGACTGGGTGCCCGGCCACTTCCCGACGGACGAACACGGTCTCGGCCGCTTCGACGGCACCCACCTCTACGAGCATGGCGACCCCCGCAAGGGGTACCACCCGGACTGGAACACGCTGATCTACAATTACGGCCGGCGCGAGGTGCGCAACTACCTGCTGGCGAACGGACTGTTCTGGCTGAGGAACTATCACATCGACGGCCTGCGCGTGGATGCGGTCGCCTCGATGCTGTACCTGGACTACAGCCGCCAGCCAGGCGAGTGGATCCCCAACGAGCATGGAGGCAACGAGAACCTGGAGGCGATCGACTTCCTGCGCCGCCTGAACGAGCTGGCCTATGGCGAGGTGGATGGCGTCGTCACTGTGGCCGAGGAATCAACGGCCTGGCCGGGCGTCTCGCGACCGACCTATCTGGGCGGGCTGGGCTTCGGCTACAAGTGGAACATGGGGTGGATGAACGACACCCTGGACTTCATGAAACGCGACCCGATCCACCGGCGCTATCACCACCACCAGATGACCTTCGGCATCCATTACGGTTTCAGCGAGAACTTCGTGCTGCCCCTGAGCCATGACGAGGTGGTACACGGCAAAGGCTCGCTGCTGACCCGGATGCCGGGCGATACCTGGCAGCGTTTCGCCAACCTGCGCGCCTACCTCACCTTCATGTGGACGCATCCGGGCAAGAAGCTGTTGTTCATGGGCGGCGAGTTTGGTCAGGAGCGGGAGTGGAACCATGATGCCAGCCTGGACTGGCACCTGCTGGACACCGATCTTCATGCCGGCGTCCGCGACCTGGTGCGCGACCTGAACTGGCTCTACCGGTCGCTGCCGGCGCTGCACCAGCGGGACTGCCGGGCGGACGGTTTCGAGTGGCTGGAAGCGAACGCCGCGGAGGATTCTGTGCCGGCCTATCTGCGCCGGGGCGAAGACGGCACGCCGCCCGTGGTGGTGGTGTGCAACTTCACGCCGACGCCCCGGGAAGGTTATCGCATCGGCCTGCCGGAACCGGGCCGCTGGGTCGAGCGGCTCAACAGCGATGCCACCTATTACAGGGGCTCCGGCATGGGCAACCTGGGCGCGGTGGAAAGCGAGCCGGTCGCCTGGCACGACCGCCCCCACTCGGTCGAACTCACCCTGCCGCCGCTTGCGACGGTGGTGCTGGAGCGGGCGTAGCGGCGGCAGCGCGCCGCTTGCAGCCATGCCCTTCGAGACGCGCCCTTCGGGCGCTCCTCAGGGTGAGGATGTTCGTGCGCTTGGTAGAATCCTCACCCTGAGGAGGTCGCGTAGCGGCCGTCTCGAAGGGCGTGGCTGCCACATTGCGTGGTCTTGCCGACTTACGTCACGACGTCCGGTCCGTCCCGGCCCGTCCTGGCGCTGATGCCGGCGATCTCATCCGCCGCGGCGATCAGCGGGGCCAGCGCTTCCTGCGGATCGGTGCCGTGGCGCGCGGGGTCGGGCTCGTAGGTCTCCAGATAAACGCGCAAGGTCGCGCCTTCGGTGCCGGTGCCGGACAGGCGCATGACGATGCGCGCACCGTCGTCGAACAGGATGCGCACACCCTGGTGTTCCGAAAGCGAATCGTCCACCGGGTCCTGGTAGCTGAAGTCGTCGGCACTTTCGACCGTGCGGTCGCCGAACCGTCGACCCGCAAGTCCGTCCAGGCCTGCGCGCAGATCGGCGATCAACGCATCGCCCAAGGCGCTGTCCAGGGCCTCGTAGTCGTGCCGCGAATAGAAGTTGCGGCCATGGCGCGTCCAGTGGTTCTTCAAGATTTCGGCGACGGACTCGCCACGGGCCGCCAGGATGTTGAGCCACAACAGTACCGCCCATAGCCCGTCCTTTTCGCGGACATGGTTCGAGCCGGTGCCCGCGCTTTCCTCGCCGCACAGGGTGACGCGGCCCGCATCCAGGAGGTTGCCGAAGAACTTCCACCCCGTGGGCGTCTCGAAACAGCCGATGTCCAGCGCTTCGGCCACCCGGTCGACCGCGCGGCTGGTAGGCATGGACCGCGCGACGCCCGCGAGGCCGTCCGCGTAGCCCGGGGCCAGGTGGGCATTGGCTGCCAGCACCGCCAGGCTGTCGGACGGCGTGACATAGACGCCGCGGCCCAGAACGATGTTGCGGTCCCCGTCGCCGTCCGACGCGGCGCCGAAGTCCGGCGCGTCGGCCCCGAACATGGTGTCGAACAGCGCCTTCGCATGGGCCGGGTTGGGGTCGGGATGGTGGCCGCCGAAGTCCGGGCTTGGCGTGCCGTTGACCACCGTGCCGGCGGGGGCGCCCAGGGCGTCTTCCAGGATCGCCTTGGCGTACGGGCCGGTCACCGCATGCATCGCGTCAAACGACATGCGAAAGCCGCCGCGGAAAAGGTCGCGCAACTGGTCGAAATCGAACAGCGTTTCCATCAGGGCCTGATAGTCCGCAACCGGGTCGATCACTTCCACAGCCATGGGACCGCACTGCGTTTCGCCGAGCGTGTCCAGGTCCACGTCGTCGGAATCGGGCAGTGTGACATAGCTGTCGATCTGCTGGGTCCGGGTGAAAATCGCGTTGGTGACCGCCTCGGGCGCCGGGCCGCCGTTGCCGATGTTGTACTTGACGCCGAAATCCTCGGTCGGCCCACCGGGGTTGTGGCTGGCGGAAAGAATGATCCCGCCCTTCGCCTTGCGCTTGCGGATCACGCAGGATGCCGCCGGCGTGGACAGGAGTCCGCCCTGGCCCACGACGATCCGGGCGATGCCGTTGGCCGCCGCCATCTTGATGATCGTCTGGATCGCCCGGTCGTTGAAGTACCGGCCGTCTCCGCCCACCACCAGGGTCTGACCGTCCATGCCGCCGACGGCGTCGAAGATGGACTGGATGAAGCTTTCCAGATAGTGCGGCTCCTGAAACACCGGAACCTTCTTCCTGAGCCCGGACGTGCCTGGCTTTTGCCCTTCAATCGGTGTTGTTTCGACCGTCTTCGTTTGCATTCTTCGCCTCCCCGTTGCTCAAGCAGGATAGCGCAACACCGCGCGTTTCCGCCATCACCGTGGCCAGCCGGTGCCAGTCCGGCGCCGAAGCAAGCGCGTCCAAAGGCGGTCCTGGACGGCGCCGCCAGTTCGGATGCTCGTCGATCGTGCCGGGCAAGTTCGCCTGCTCGGTCTCGCCCACCATGTCCTCGAACTGGACGATGGCAATGGGCGCGGGCGTGCCGGCGAGAAATCGATGGATCGCTTCCAGGACCGGTGCCGGCATCTCTTCCGGCGGGTCCTGCGGGTCGATGCCGTCGGGCAGCAGGCCTTCTTCGGCGAGCCGGCGCAGGATCGCCCGTTTGGCTTCTGTCCTTTCGGCGCGCGCACAGGCGGCTGCCTCTTCGGTTGCCAGATGGCCGACCCGGACGCGCCAGTCGATGTCGCGTCCCTGCCAATATCCGCGAGAGGTGGGCAGGTCGTGGGTCGTGGCCGAGGCAAGGGATGCGGGCGGGTAGGCGGAAGCCGGACGGAAACTGCCATCGTGGTCGCGTTCGAAGTCGAACACCCGGTATCCAAGCAGGCCGGACTCCGTCAGCGCGGCGCGCAGCATCCGGGGCACGTTGCCCAGATCCTCACCGATCACCACACAGCGGTTACGGTGGGACTCCAGCCTGATGATCGCCAGCATGTCGTCCACCGGATAATGCACATAGCTGCCGGCGGCGGCACCGTCAGCGGGCACCCAGAAACAGCGCTCAAGGCCCAGGGCATGGTCGATCCTGAGCGCGCCCACATGGCGCATCGCCCCCTGCAACACCGCGATGAACAGATCGTAGCCGGTTTCGCGCAATGCGCCGGGCAGCAACGGCGCCAGTCCCCATTCCTGGCCGGCCGGGCTGAACTTGTCGGGCGGCGCGCCCAGGCTGACGCCCCGGGCATGGACCTCGGGCATGGCCCAGGCATCGGCGCCTTCCGGATCGACCCCGACAGCCTGGTCGCCGTAGAGGCCGATGGGCATGCCGCGTTGGAGCGCCCGGCCCTGGACGGCGGCAAGCTGGTATTCGGTGAGCCACTGCGCAAAGCACGCCCGGTCGATCCGCTCGACGTTCTGCTCGGCAAAGGCATCCACCTCCGGCGTGTCCGGTGACCGGTAGGCCGCGGGCCAGTCCTGCCACGGCCCGTTGAAGTGCTCGCTCAGCGCCTCGAACAGCGCATGGCGGTAAAGCGGAACGCTGTGCGCGCGGACAAAGGCGTCGAAAGAGGCCTTGATCTCGGGCTCCGCGCCGGATGCGGTGTTGAACCGGGCGTAGAGGGCGTCCAGCCGCGCAAACTTCAAGGCGGCGGCGGACGGGTAGTCCACCAGCTCGGCCGCTGCCAACGCCGCCAGGGTCCCGGCCGGGCCGGACTCGGCGGCGCCTTCCACAGGCACCGCGTCGAGCGCGATATGCAGCGGGTTCAGGAACAGCCGGCTGGAAGGCGAATAGGGACTGATCCGTGCCGGCTGGGACGGAAACAGCGCATGCACCGGATTGATGCCGACCAACGCGGCGCCCGCCTCGGCAGCGGATTCCACCAGCACGTCCAGATCGGCGAAGTCGCCGATCCCCCAGCTGCGCGATGAGCGCAGGCCGTAAAGCGGGGCGGCGACTCCCCAAACGCGATCGCTGCATCCGAGGTCGGGCAGGCCGAAGGCGCGGGGCGGCGCGACGATCAGGCGCGTGGAGGTGAGACCGTCGGGCAGGTCGAGCGCAAGCTGGTGGTATCCGCAGGGCAGGACCGGTTCGAATCGCAGTTGCAGGGCGGTTTGCCCGTCTTCGCCCGGCGTTGCCCGGCCGGAGATGGTGTCCCCCTCTTCGGTTTCGACCGTCCAGTCGATCGGGCTTGTGGAATGACCGGATGGCAGGTTGAGCGGGACGGTGATGCCTCTTGCCTCCGCGGCAATGAGCACCGGAGGAAGCGGGCGTTCGTTTTCCGCGTCCAGTTCCGCCAGCGCCGCGGCGATGGCCGCGTCCGATCCGGCATCGAAACCCATGGCCGCCAGCAGCGCCCGCTTGCTGTCGTCGCCGACGACCTGAAGGGTGCCGTCGATGCTGTGATAACTGAGCGCGATGCCCGCGCGGCCGGCCAGCCGGTCCAGAAGGGCGGTATCCTGCTGCATGGACTCAGACAGGCCGGTTCCGCCCGACGGGCGGCGCGGGGCCGCCCAGTCGAGGGAAAACACCAGGACCGATCGCCCGGGCACGGGATAGCCGGTGCCCGGCCTGAGCGGCTCTTCCGCCTCGCCCCGCAGCGCCGGCGCGCCGGTATCGATCTCCCGGCGCCAGACGGCGTGCGCCGGGGCCTCCGGCAGGGTGAAGCTGACGGACTGGTCGTGCGCGTTCATGATTACGAGGACCGTCGAGGGCCGGTCGCCCGCGCTGAGCATCAGGCCGATACAGCACGCCAGTTGGTCGTTCCACTGGGACGGCGTCTTTTCCTCGCCATCCGGCGTCAGCCAGGTGACGTCCTTGAACCCGTCGGCCGTCTCCTCGGTGCCATGCAGGAATGCGGTCTGGCGGAATACCCGATGCGCCTTGCGGAATCGCAGCAGTCGGCGCACGAACTCCCGCAAATCCGTTGCGCGATCATCCAGCCGGTTCCAGTCGATCCAGCCGGTCTGGTTGTCCTGGCAATAGGCGTTGTTGTTGCCGTTCTGGCTGCTGCCGATTTCGTCGCCTGCCAGCAGCATCGGCGTCCCCTGGGACAAGAGCAGGGTGGCGAGCAGATTCCGTTTCTGCCGTTCGCGCAGGTCCAGGATCGCTGGATCGTCGTTCGGGCCTTCGACGCCGTAGTTTCTGCTGTAGTTGGCGTCGTGGCCGTCCCGGTTCTCCTCGCCGTTCGCCTCGTTGTGCTTGGCTTCGTAGGAGACCACGTCGTGCAGTGTGAAACCGTCGTGGGAGGTGATGAAGTTGATCGAGGCCCAGGGCCGCCGTCCGTTGTGTTCGAGCAGGTCGGCCGAGGCCAGCATGCCCGGCGCCATAGCCGGCAGCATGCCTTCGTCGTCGCGCCAATAGCGCCGCACCGTGTCGCGGTAGCGGTCGTTCCATTCCGCAAAGCCCGGCGGAAAGGCGCCGAGGCGATAGCCGCCCGGACCCACGTCCCAGGGTTCGGCGATCAGCTTCACCTTGTTCAGGACGGGATCCTGGCGCACCGCGTCCAGGAACCCGCTGCCATGGTCGAAACCGTGCGGCTCGCGCGCCAGCGTGGTGGCGAGGTCGAAGCGGAACCCGTCCACCCCCATCACCTGGACCCAGTGCCTGAGCGAGTCCAGCACCATCTGCAGCACCCGGGGATGGCTGAGATTGAGCGTGTTGCCGCAGCCCGTGTCGTTGACATAGAAGCGCGGCTCGCCCTCGATCAAACGGTAATAGCTGGCATTGTCGATGCCACGGAAGCTGAGCGTGGGGCCAAGCTGGTTACCCTCGGCGGTGTGGTTGTAGACCACGTCCAGGATCATTTCGATGCCGGCCTGGTGGAAACGGCGCACCATGGTCTGGAACTCCCACACCTCGCCGGCGCTGAGATAGCGGGTATCGGGCGCGAAAAAGCCGATGGTGTTGTAGCCCCAGTAGTTCCGCAGCCCACCCGCCACCAGGGTTCGGTCGTCGGTCAGGGCATGCGCCGGCAACAGCTCGATGGTGGTGATCCCCAGTTCCTGCAGGTAGTCGACCATCACCGGCGTGCTGAGGCCTAGGAAGGTCCCGCGCAGATTTGCGGGGATGTCCGGGTGCATCATCGTCGCGCCGCGGACGTGGGTTTCGTAGATGACTGTGTCCGACCAGGTGACGCCCGGCGGCCGGTCAGAGTCCCAGGAAAAGCTGATATCCGAAACACAGGACTTGGGAACGGCAAAGGCGCTGTCGCGGCGGTCGATGGAGAGGTCCTCGCGGCCGCTGCCCACCCGGTAGCCCATCACCGCATCGCTCCAGCGCAGGTTTCCCTTGATCGATTTCGCGTAGGGGTCGATCAGCAGCTTGTGGGGGTTGAACCGGTGGCCTTGTTCCGGCGCCTAGGGGCCGTGGACGCGATAGCCGTAAAGCTGGCCGGGGCCGATCTCGGGCAGAAAGCCGTGCCAGACCTCGTCGGTGTATTCGGGAAGCGCGATCCGGTCCGTTTCTTTGCCCGTGCGCGAATCGAACAGGCACAGTTCGACCTTGGTGGCGTTGGCGGAGAACAGCGCAAAGTTAGTGCCGGACCCGTCCCAGCTGGCACCCAGGGGGTAAGGACTGCCCGGACGGACGGAAACGTTGCGTGACGGCATCGATGGGTCTGCGCTAGGCGGCCGCGGCCGCGCTGCCGCGTGACAGCAGCGAGCGATAGAGCGAATGATAGGCCTTTGCCGGTGCCGCCCAGCCCACATCCTGCGCCATTGCGCGGCGTTGGGCGGCGCGCCACTGGCGGCGGTCCTGGAACAGGTCGCAGGCGCGGGCAAGAGCGGCACGCAGTGCATCGGCGGTAACCGGCGCGAACTGGAACCCAGTGGCGACCCGATCGCGAAGCGCCGCCAGGTTGGCGTCGATCACCGTATCGGCCAACCCGCCGACCCGTGCCACCACTGGCAGGGTTCCGTAGCGAAGGCCGTAAAGCTGGGTCAGGCAGCAGGGTTCGAAGCGCGACGGGATGATGATGGCGTCGGCGCCGGCCTGCATGCGGTGCGACAAGGGCTCGTCATAGCCGATGACAACGCCGACCTGTGCCGGGTTCCGCGTGGCGGCCTCAACGAAAGCCTTTTCGATTTGTGCATCCCCCGATCCCAGCACCGCCAACTGCGCCTTCCTTGCGAGGATCAACGGCAGCGCTTCCAACAAGAGGTCCAGACCCTTTTGCTCGGTCAGCCGGCTGACGACACAGAACAGCGGCACGTTCCGGCGCCGCCTCAGTGCAAACCGTGCCTGCAGGGCGCGTTTGTTGGCCGCCTTCGCCGTCAGCGATCGTGCGCCGTAGGGCGCGTCGATGTTGGGGTCGTTCCCCGGGTCCCAGACTGTCAGGTCGATGCCGTTGACGATGCCCGTGACCGCACCGCCCCGGCCGCGCAACACGCCGTCCAGGCCCATTCCCCAGCTTTCGGTCTGGATCTCCCGGGCGTAGGTGGGGCTGACCGTGGTGATGTGGTCGCTGTAGACCAGGGCCGCCTTCATGCAACTGATCTTGTCCCAGTATTCCAGCCCGCTGAAGCTGAAGCTCTCCGGCGGCAGGCGCAGGGTCTTCAAGAGCGGCTTGGGAAACAGGCCCTGGAATGCCAGGTTGTGGATCGTGAAGACCACCGGCGGATGCGGCCGGCCGGAATACCGGAGGTAGGCTGGAACCAGGCCGGCCTGCCAGTCGTGCGCATGCACCAGGTCCGTGCGCCAGGCGCCGGCATTGCCCAGCGCGATCTCGCGTGCCGCCCAGGACAGCGCGGCGAACCGCAGGTGGTTGTCGGGCCAGTCCTTGCCGTTCGGCCCCAGATAGGGATTGCCAGGCCGGTCGAACAGGTGCGGCGCCTCCAACGCGATAACCTGGAGCCCGCCTTCGGCGCGCCCTTCAACCAGGCGCCCCGCGCCGCCGAAAAGGTCGGGCCGGCGCGCCACATGTTTCGCCGCCTTCAGCTTTTCCCGAACGGCGGGATAGGACGGCAGCAGCACCCGCGCGTCGCAGCCCAGCGGTTCCAGCGCGGGCGCCAGCGCGCCGGCCACGTCGGCCAGGCCGCCGGTCTTGATCAGCGGATAGCATTCGGACGCGACGAACAGGCAGCGCATCGGTTCAGAGGTCCAGCTTGTCCAGCATCGCTTGGGTGATCAGGCAGACACCGTTGTCGGTGCGACGGAACCGCCGGGCATCCTCCTCCGGATCCTCGCCGACCACCAGGCCGGCCGGGATCTGGACGCCGCGGTCGATCACCACCTTGGACAGCTGCGCCCCGCGGTTGATCGTCGCGTAAGGCAGGGCGACCACCTGGTCCAGCTGGCTGAACGAATGGGCGTGCACGCCGGTGAACAGCAGGCATTGACTGATGCTGCTGCCGGAAATGATGCAGCCGCCGGACACCATCGAGCTGACAGCCTGGCCCCGTCGGTCTTCCTCGTCGTGAATGAACTTCGCGGGCGGGGTGATCTCCGCATAGGTCCAGATCGGCCAGTCCTGGTCCCATAGGTCCAGTCCGGGATCGAAATTGGTCAGGTCGATGTTGGCCTGCCAATAGGCGTCGACCGTGCCCACGTCGCGCCAATAGGCTTCCGCGTCCGTCGAGCTCCGCACGCATGAATCGGTGAAACGGTGGGCGACCGCCTTTCCGTTCTCGACAATATAGGGTATCAGGTCCTTGCCGAAATCGTGCGACGAGTTGGGGTCCTCCGCATCGCGCCGCAACAGCTCGAACAGGAACTCTGTTTCGAAGACATAGATGCCCATGCTGGCCAGGGCCATTTCGGGATTGCCCGGGATGCCCGGCGGGTCGGCGGGTTTCTCCAGGAAATCGAAGATCCGGTCTTCGTCGTCCACATGCATGACGCCAAAGCCGGTGGCTTCCATGCGTGGCACCTCGAGGCAGCCCACGGTCACGTCGGCGCCCTGGGTCACATGCTGTTCCAGCATGAGTTCGTAGTCCATCTTGTAGATGTGGTCGCCGGCCAACACCACCACATGGGTCGGGGCATAGCCTTTGATGATGTCGATGTTCTGGGTCACCGCGTCGGCCGTTCCCAGATACCGCTGTGTCTCCGAGACCATCTGGGATGCCGGCAGAATGTCGAAGCCTTCGTTGCGTTCGGCCCGGAAGAAGTTCCAGCCGCTCTGCAGATGGCGGATCAGGCTGTGCGCCTTGTACTGGGTCGCCACGCCGATGCGGCGGATGCCGGAATTGAGCGCGTTCGACAGGGCGAAATCGATGATGCGCGACTTGCCGCCGAAATAGACGGCAGGCTTCGCGCGCTTGTCGGTCAGTTCCATCAGCCGGCTGCCGCGGCCGCCGGCCGGCACATAGGCCATCGCGCCGCGCGACAGCGGCCGGGGCCGGTCTTCTCCGTTGCTCATGATTTCCGGGCCTCCCGTTTTTGGCCGCGTCTCACTGGGCGCGCAGCCGCTTGATTTCGTTGATCAGTCCGTTCGTCGATGCATCGTGGCTTTCGACCGGCGCATCGCCGGCCAGTTCCGGCAGGATGGCCTGGGCAAGCTGTTTGCCCAGTTCCACGCCCCACTGGTCGTAGGAATTGATGTTCCAGATGATGCCCTGGACGAAGATCTTGTGTTCGTAGAGCGCGATCAGGCGGCCCAGGGCGAAGGGGGTCAGCCGCTGGTACAGGATCGAGACCGTCGGACGGTTGCCTTCGAATACCTTGTGCGGCAACAGCTCGTCGATCGCATCGGCGCCCAGCCCCTGGCCTGCAAGTTCCGCCTGCGCTTCCGCCTCCGTCTTGCCGAAGGCCAGCGCCTCGGTCTGGGCCAGGAAGTTGGCCAGCAGCTTGTCGTGGTGGTCGCCCAGGGGCGTCTGGGTTTCGGCGGCGGCGATGAAGTCCGCCGGGATCAGCTCGGTGCCCTGATGGATCAGCTGGTAGAATGCGTGCTGACCGTTGGTGCCGGGTTCGCCCCAGATGACCGGCCCGGTGTCGTAGTCGACGCGGTCTCCGTCGCGGCGCACGAACTTGCCGTTGCTCTCCATGTCGCCCTGCTGCAGGTAGACGGCCAGGCGGTGCAGATGCTGGTCGTAGGGCAGGATGGCGTAGCTGGCCGCACCCAGGAAATCCCGGTACCACAATCCGATCAGGCCCAGGATGACGGGGATGTTCCGCTCCAGCGGAGCGTCCCTGAAATGCCGGTCCATCGCGTGCGCGCCCGACAGCAGCTCTTCGAAACAGTCCATGCCCACGGCAAGCGCGATTGGCAGGCCGATGGCCGACCACAGGCTGTAGCGTCCGCCGACCCAGTCCCAGAAGACGAACATGTTGTCGGTGTCGATGCCGAAGGCCGCCACCGCGTCGGCGTTGGTGGAGACGGCCACGAAATGGCGCGCCACCGCCGCCTCGTCGCCAAGCGCCTCCACGGTCCAGGCCCGGGCCGAGGCGGCGTTGGTCATGGTCTCCTGGGTCGTGAAGGTCTTCGACGCCACCACGAACAGGGTGGTTTCCGGATCCAGCCGCGCCAGCCTGTCGGCCAGGTGGGCGCCGTCCACGTTGGACACGAAATGCGCGCGCAGGTCCGGCCTGCCGTAAGGCATCAGGGCCTCGCACACCATGTAGGGGCCCAGGTCCGAGCCGCCGATGCCGATATTGACGATATCGGTGATGGCCTTGCCGGTATGGCCGGTCCAGGCGTCGCTGCGCACCCGTTCGGTAAAGTCGCGCATCTTGGCGAGCACGGCATTCACGCCGGGCATCACGTCCTCGCCGTCCACCTCGATCGGATCGTTCGACCGATTCCGCAGGGCCACATGCAGGACAGCGCGGCCTTCGGTGACATTGATCTTCTGGCCCGAGAACATGCCGTCCCGCCACGCTTCGAGTTCGGCCTGGCGTGCCAGGTCGGTCAACAACGCCATGGTCTCCGCCGTGAACCGCCCCTTGGAATAGTCGACAAGAAGGTCGTCGAACCTGAGCGAGAAGTCCTGGAACCGGTTGGGATCGCGGTCGAACAGGTCGCGCAGATGAACGCCGGCCATCTCGTCGGCGTGCCGCTTCAGCGCCGTCCAGGCGTGCGACGTGGTCAGATCGGTCATCGCGGCAAATCCCCCTTTGCACCCGCCTCCGCATCGTTGGCTTCACTCTACGCGTTTGGGTGCAGGTGAGTCACCTGTGAGCGGGACGGCGGCGCACGGAACAGGCGACATGGCCCGCCAAACTGATATTGTCGCGCGATGGACCCATCCCCGATCATTGCGGCGCGCGGCCTGGTCAAGCGTTATGGCGATTTCGAGGCCGTGAAGGGCATCGATTTTGTCGTTGAGCCGGCCCAGTGCATCGGCCTGTTGGGCCCGAACGGAGCCGGCAAGACCACGACCATGCGCATGATCATGGGGCTGTCCACGGTGACCGACGGCGCGCTGACCGTGTTCGACCGTCCGGTCCAGGCGATGAACCGGTCGATCAAGTCGCGGATCGGCCTGGTGCCCCAGGAGAACAACCTGGATCCCGACATCACGGTGCGTGAGAACTTGGAGGTCTACGGGCGGTTCTTCGGGCTGCCGGCCGACACGGTGTCGGGGCGGGTGCCGGAACTGCTGGATTTCATGCAGTTGGGTGACCGTGCCGGTGCGCCGGTCATGCAGCTTTCGGGCGGCATGAAGCGCCGGCTGGTGATCGCCCGTGCCCTGATCGGCGATCCCGAACTGGTCATCCTGGACGAGCCGACCACCGGGCTTGACCCCCAGGCCCGGGTGCTGATCTGGAAGCAGCTTCTCGAGCTCAAGAAACGCGGCAAGACCCTGCTGTTGACCACACATTATATGGACGAAGCCCAGCGGCTGTGCGACCGGATCATCGTCATCGACCAGGGCGGGATCCTGGACGAAGGCTCGCCCCAGGAACTGATCGACCGGCACGTCAAGGGGCACGTGTTCGAGGTCCAGAAGCCCCTGCCGCCCGGCCTGGTCAACGGCCGCTGGGACCGGGAGGATGTGGGCGACGCGGTGCTTTATTACGTGCAGGCGCCCCGGGACATCCTTGGCGACATGCCGGAAGACGCGATCTATCTGCACCGGCAGGCCAACCTGGAGGACGTGTTCCTGCGTCTGACCGGCCGTGCCCTGAGGGAGCCCTGATGAGCATCGACTCGCCCGCGACGGCCTATTCGCTGGCCGTCACCTGGCGCCAGTATCTGGTCTGGCGCAAGTTGATCTGGTCGTCGCTGGCCACCAACGTGGCGAACCCGATCCTGTTCCTGTTCGCCTTCGGCTTCGGACTGGGACGGTTCATCGAAACCATGGACGGGGTGGACTACCTGGCCTTCGTGGTCCCGGGCATGATCGCCTATGGCGCCATGTTCGCCGCCTCCTTCGAAACCTCGATCGGCGCCTTCACGCGGTTCTATCTTCAGAAGAACTGGGACGCCGTGCTGTCGACGCCGGTGACCTTGCGCGAGCTTCTGTTCGGCGAGGCGCTGTGGGCGTCGTGCAAGGCGATGCTGTCGGCTGTCTGCGTGTTGGTGGTGGGCGGCCTTTGGGGCGGCATCCCGTCGCTGGGCGGCGCGCTGTTGGCCCTGCCGGCGGTGTTCCTGGCGGCGTTCTGTTTTTCCTGCTGCGGGCTGGTCGCCACTTCGATTGCCAAGGGCTACGAGTTCTTCAGCTACTATTTCACCTTCTGGGTCACGCCGATGTTCGTGTTCTGTGGCGTGTTCTTCGAGATCGACCGGTTCCCGCCGCTGGTCCAGGCCGCTTCCTGGGTGCTGCCGATGACCCACCTGGTCGCGGTGATCCGTCCGCTGTCGATCGGCCAGCCGCTGGACCCGCTGTGGGCGGCCGTCCATTTGGGTTATCTCCTGGTCCTGACGACCGTCGCCTTCCTGATCGCCTACAACCGCAGCCGGCGGCGCATGTTCGATTGAGACGGGGTGACGGCGATGCATGATCTCAGCGGAAGGACCGCGCTTGTCGTCGGCGGCAGTTCCGGCATCGGGCGGGCGACAGCGGCCCTGATGCTGGACCGGGGTGCGGCGGTGTGGATCGCGGGCCGCACGCAGGCGAAGCTCGATGCGGCGCTTGCTTCGTTCGGTGCCGACGCCCGTGCCCAGTCCGTCGCCCTGGACATGACCGACGGCGCCTCGATCAAGACAGGCCTTTCGGGCATCGAGGATGCGTCCCTGGACGCGTTAACCGTCACCGCCTCCAGTGCCGTCCACGGCCCCTTTTCGGAACTGGCGGTGGAAGAGGCGCGGGCGATGTTCGATTCAAAGTTCTGGGGGCCCTACCGCCTTGCGCGCGCGGCCCTGCCCAAGTTGCGCGACGGCGGCGCGATCACCTTCTTTTCCGGTGTCCTCAGCCGCCGCCCCGGATTGAACTGTTCGGCCCTGGGGGCGGTCAATGCCGCGGTCGAGGGGCTGGCGCGGGACCTTGCCCTGGAACTGGGGCCGCGCCTGCGGGTCAACTGTGTTTCGCCCGGCATGGTGCGGACCGAGGCTTATGCGAAGGTGCCGGCGGACAAGCGCGAAGCGATGTATGAAGGCACAGGGGCCTCGCTGCCGGTCGGCCGCGTCGGCCTGCCGGAGGAGATCGCCGAGGCGACCGTGTTCGCCGCCTTCAACACCTATCTGACGGGCCAGGTGCTGGACGTAGACGGCGGTCATACCATCCGCCAATACGCCACGCGCTGAACGCATCGCCCGGTTCGTGACAGTTTGGTTATAGGACAAGACCGGCCAGTGGGCCTGGCCGGGCGACCCTGAGCGTGCGCTGATAGCAAATTCTTATAGCTTAAGTGGTTTTTCAATTGGTCATCTCGGTCCGGTCGCGCAAGACTGCCGGCAGAACGAAGCGGGAAGCGCGTGAACCGAACGTTGGCGCCCGGCTTGCCGGCCCGACCGGTGAACCCGGCCAATGCGGCACTGGCCGTGGTCAACGTCTTGCAATACAACAGTGACAGTCATCCGCGAGAACAGCGGACAATTGGGAGGTAACAAAATGAGAATTCTCGTAACACTGACCGCGGGCGCCTTTGCCGCATCCCTTTTTGCCGGTGCAGCGGCGGCCCAGGACATCACGCTCAAGCTGCACCATCTGCTGGGGCCGAAATCGCCGGCTCACAGCCAGATGCTGGTCACCTGGGCCGAGCGCATCGAGAAGGCCACCGGCGGCAAGGTCAAGATCGAGATCTACCCGGCCATGTCGCTGGGCGGCAAGCCGCCCCAGCTGGTCCGCCAGGCCCGCGACGGCGTGGTGGACATCGTCTGGACGGTGAACGGCTATACGCCGGGATTGTTCCCGCGGTCGGAGGTCTTCGAACTTCCGTTCGTGCACACCAACAACGCGGTCGCCACGAACCTGGCCATGCACGAGATGTTCGACGAGTACCTGGCCGAGGAATACAAGGGCCTGAAGGTCATGTTCACCCATGTGCATGCCGGCCAGGGCATTCACATGGTCGACGAGGTCGTGCGGACGCCCGCCGACCTTGAAGGTAAGAAGATGCGCATCCCGACCCGGACGGGCGCCTGGATCATCGAGGCACTGGGCGCCTCGCCTGTCGGCATGCCGGTGCCGGAGCTGCCCCAGGCCCTGTCGAAGAAGGTCGTGGACGGCGCCTTCATCCCCTGGGAGATCATCCCGCCCCTGAAGCTGCAGGAGCTGACCAAGTACCAGATCGAAGGGCCCAACAAGGTGCGCTTCGGAACGACGACGTTCCAGGTTTCGATGAACCTGGATCGCTGGAACAGCCTGCCCGATGACGTCAAGAAAGCCTTCAGCGATCATTCCGGCGCGGACTGGCACCGCGAGGTCGGCGAGATCTGGACCCGGACCGAAGAGGGCGGCCTCGCGTTGGCGCTCAAGGCCGGCAACGAACACATCCAGCTCACCGAGGAGGAGTTGGATCAGTTCCGCGCGAAGCTGAACCCGGTGGTGCAGCGCTGGATCGACGAGGTGAACGCCAAGGGGATCGACGGCCAGGCACTGGTCGACAAGGCCCGGGATCTGATCGCCAAGTACTCCAACTGATCAGCATCGATGGCGTATGACGCAACGCCAGTGCGGGCGGGGCCGGTCGGCCTCGCCTGCAAGCTGATCGAGTTCTGGGCCCTGATGGGCGGCCTGGTGCTGGTGGCCATTGTGTTGATGTCGACCTGGAGCGTCACCTCAGGCGCCGTCTTCGGGGCGCCGCTGCCCGGCGATTTCGAGATGGTCGAAGTGGGCTGCGCCATTGCGGCCTTCGCCTTCCTGCCCTATTGCCAGCTGACCGGCGCGAATGTCAGCGCCGACATCTTCACCGCGCGCGCGGGCCGAAGGACGGTGGCGGTTCTGTCGCTGCTGGCATCGGTCGTCGCGCTGGGCTTCAGCCTTTTCCTGATGTGGCGGATGCGCGCCGGCATGGTCGACTACCAGGAATACCTTGAAACCACCGCCATCCTCGGCTTTCCGATCTGGATCGCCTTCATCCCTATCCTGTTCTCGCTGGCGCTCCTGGCGGTGGCCGCGCTGATCACGCTGACGGACGCCGCGCGCAACGTGGTTGCCGAGCGGTAGGGGCAGGCCGCGGTGGAAGGGAATCTCCTGATCGGGCTGGTGGGCCTGATCTTCCTGATCGGCCTGATCGCCATCCGTATGCCGATCGCCTATGCGATGATCCTGGTGGGCGGGGTCGGCGTGACCGTGCTCAGCGGGCCGGCGATCTTCATGTCCCAGCTGAAGGACCTGGCCTACGCCCAGTTCTCCATCTACGACCTGTCGGTCGTGCCGATGTTCGTGCTGATGGGGGCGGTCGCGACACGGGTGGGCTTGAGCCGCGACCTGTTCCGGGCAGCGAACGCCTGGCTCGGCTGGATGCGCGGCGGCGTGGCGATGTCGGCGATCGCCGCCTGTGCCGGGTTCGGCGCGGTCTGCGGGTCGTCGCTGGCGACGGCGTCGACCATGGGCCGCGTCGCCTTGCCCGAACTTCGGCGTTACGAGTATTCGCCGGCGCTGGCGACGGGGACGCTGGCCGCCGCCGGCGTGCTGGGGATCCTGATCCCGCCGTCGGTGGTTTTGGTGATCTACGCGATCATCGTCGAAGCCAACATCGTCACCATGTTCATGGCGGCCTTCCTTCCGGGGCTGATGGCGGTGCTGTTGTTCCTGCTGACCATTGCCGTCTATGTGCGCCTCAGGCCGAAGGCGGGGCCGCCCGGCGAGGCCGTCAGCCGGCAGGAGCTCTGGGAGTCCACGGTCGGCGTGCTGCCCGTCCTGCTGGTCTTCGGCCTGGTGATCGGCGGTATCTATCTCGGGTTCTTCAATCCCACGCCGGCCGCTGCGGTGGGCGTCTTCCTCGTCGCGCTTTATGGCGTCGTGCGCAGGATGCTGACTCTGACCGACGTGCGGATCGCCCTGTTGGAGTCGGCCAAGACGTCGGGCATGATCTACCTGATCCTCTTGGGCGCGGAGATGCTGAAGATCTTCATGTCTCGGGGGGGCGTGCCGATGGCAGCGGCCGACATGATGGTGTCCAGCGGCCTGTCGCCGCACATGATCCTGATCCTCCTCTTGTTTGCTTTGATCGTGCTGGGTTGCCTGATGGACAGCCTGTCGATGTTGCTGCTGGCGATCCCGTTCTTCTGGCCCGTGATTTCCGAGCTCGATTTCGGCCTGGGCGAAGAGGAGTTGAAGATCTGGTTCGGCGTCATGGCGCTGATCGTCGTCGAGCTGGGCCTGATCACGCCACCCGTCGGCATGAACGTGTTTATCATCAGCGCCCAGTCCCGCGACGTCCCGATGCGCGAGACCTTCATCGGCGTGATGCCGTTCTTCTTCGCGGAACTGGTGCGCGTGGCCGTCTTGGTCGCCTTTCCGGTTATCACCTTGTGGTTGCCGCGCCTGCTGAGCGGCTGACGGGTTGAGGAGGATTCCCATGACGAGAGCGCCATACCGTGCCGACGAGGTCGGCAGCCTGCTGCGGCCGCAGGAACTGAAGGAGGCCCGTGCGGCGCACGCGGAGGGACGGATCGGCGCCGACGACCTGCGTGCCGTAGAGGACCGCCTGATCCGCGACGTGGTGGCCAAGCAGGAGGCCGTGGGCCTGCGGGCGGTGACCGACGGCGAGTTCAGGCGCAGCTGGTGGCATTTCGATTTCCTGGCCGGTCTCGACGGCGTGGATTGGGTGCGCGAGGGGAAGAGCATCCAGTTCCATGGCGTCGAGACCAAGTCCGAAAGCGTGGCGGTCACCGGCAAGGTCGGCTTCGGCGATCATCCCATGCCGGATCATTTCCGCTACCTGGAATCCGTCGCGTCCGTGACGCCGAAAATCACGATCCCGGCGCCGTCGGTCCTGCATTTCCGGGGCGGGCGGGCGGCGATCAGCAGGCAAGTCTATCCCGACCTGGACGCCTTCTTTGCCGATGCGGCGGAAGCCTACCGAAAGGCGCTTCTGGCGTTCTACGATGCGGGCTGCCGCTACCTGCAGCTAGACGACACGGTCTGGGCCTATCTGTGTTCGGAGGCCGAGCGCGAAAAAGCACGGGAACGTGGTGACGACCCCGACCCGCTGCCGGAGATCTATCGCGACATGATCAATCATGCGCTGAAGGACAAGATCAATCATGCGCTGAAGGACAAGCCGGCCGACATGACGGTGACGACCCATGTCTGCCGCGGCAACTTCCGCTCCAGCTGGATCTCCGAAGGCGGCTACGAGCCGGTCGCCGAGATCCTGTTGGGCGAGACCGGCTATGATGGCTACTTGCTGGAATACGACACCGACCGGGCCGGCGGTTTCGAACCGCTGCGCTTCCTGCCCAAGGGCGACAAGCGGGTGGTGCTGGGCCTGATCACCTCGAAGACCGGCGACCTGGAAGACCGCGACGCGGTCAAACACCGGATCGAAGAGGCCTCGGAATTCGCCCCGATTGACCAGTTCTGCCTCAGCCCGCAATGCGGCTTCGCCTCCACCGAAGAGGGCAATGTCCTGACCGAAGACGCCCAGTGGAAGAAGCTGGAAATGATCGTCTCGATCGCCGAGGAGGTGTGGGGGGAGGTTTAAAGCCCCTCTCCATGGAGGGAGAGGGGTTGGGGTGAGGGTGTTACCGGCCCCGGAACCCCTTCACCCGACCCTTCGGGCCACCTTCTCCTCCCGGGGGAGAAGGGCTACTCCACCATCCCTTTCACATAGGCCTTCAGGTCGAACCCGTCCTGTGAGGCCACCTCGGGCGGCAGGTCGATTGCTTCCGACATCAGCCGGCGGCCGGCCATGTGGTCGCCGGGGCGGTTGACCGATTCGACACCCAGGAACCGGTCGCCCCGGTAGCAGAAGAGCGAGAACTTCGCTTCCTCGGTGCTGCCGACCAGGACCGTCCTGTCTGCGCCACCGGTGACGCCCACCATCTGCAGCTTGAGGCTGCCCTGATCGCTCCAGAACCAGGGAACCGCGCCATAAGGCACAGCATTCCCCACAAGCCGGGCGGCGACACAGCGTGCCTGGTCGACGGCGTTCTGCACCGACTCGAACCGGGCCAGCCCGCCGGCAAAGCGGCTGTCAAACGAGGCACAGTCGCCGATCGCCGAGATCGCCGCGTCCTCGGTCAACAAAAGGTCGTCCACGCGGATGCCGTTGTCGACGGCGAGGCCCGCCGCGGCGGCGAGTTCCACGTTCGGCACCACGCCGGCGGCGATCAGGACCAGGTCGCCGTCGATCCGTTCGCCGGCCCCGGTCTCGATGCCGGCGGCGGCACCGTTGTTCTCGAGGATGCCGGCCGCCATGGTGTCCAGGCGGATGTCGATCCCGTCCGCCCGGTGTCGGTCCAGGAAGTACTGGGAGATCTGGGGCATGACCGCGCGGCCCATCACCCGCGGCGTCGCTTCGATGACCATGACCTCCAGGCCCACCGCACGCGCGGTTGCGGCCACTTCCAAGCCGATGAAGCCGGCACCGATGATCAGGATGCGGGAGGCCGCCTTCATCCTTTCACGCAGCGTTTCGGATTCCACGATTGTCCGCAATGCCAGCACGCCGTCCAGGTCGGCGCCGGGGATCGGCAGGCTCCGGTTGCGCGCGCCGACCGCCAGGACCAGGTGGTCGTAGGCAAGGGCCTCGCCGGAGCCCAGCGTCACCGTCCGGCCCGACCGGTCGATGGCCGTGATCCGGGTGCCGTCGACGACCTCAATGGCGTTCTTCTCGTAAAACGGCGGCTTGCGCAAAAGCACCGCGTCGTACGGCTGGTCCTGTTTCAGGAACGCCTTCGACAGCGGCGGGCGCTGATAGGGCAGGCCAGGCTTTTCCCCGACCATGACGATGCGGCCGTCGAAACCGTCCTGCCGCAGGCTGGCGGCGACCTGGAAGCCGCCCTGTCCGGTGCCCGCGATGACAACGGTTTGGACCATCACGCAGCCGCTTGCGCGCTCTCGCCCAGGGCCGCGTCATTGCCTGATAGTTCGCCCAGAGGAATGGCGATGACATCGACCCCGGGGATCGACTCCCGCTCGGCAGCGCCGAGCCAGCGATACTGGGTGAACCCGACCATGCCGGTCGGCAGGCCGTTCTCGTCCGCGCCCAGCGGCAGCAAGATGCGTGCGCCCACGGCGGCGCCTTCGGCGGTCAGATAGACCAGGCCGCGCATATAGACGATGTCGCCGCGCTGGTCCAACGGCCGCCAGCGTTTGGCAACCATCGCCGCGTTTTTGGGCGGCAGGATGTCCTGCAGCGTCGCGCCCCGCATGCTGGCATGGCCGAGGTGTTTCCGGAACACCGCCTCGATGTCGTTGCCGGCCAGGCGGTAGCGGTAGACGTCATGTTCCCGTTCGTAGTCGGTGATGAACATCCGCGACAGCGCCCAGGGGATTTCGGTGGGGTCGATGTCTTTGCGGTCGGGCATCAGGCGGTCGCCGCGTTTCGACAGCCAATAGAATGCGAAGCGCTCAACGTCCGGTTCCGCTACGACCGACAGACCCGCACCGTTTGACGACAGGAAATTCGCCGGATCCTGTTCCATTTCGCCCCCTACCCCGAAAGTGGTAGCACCATTCTTGGCACGCACGGTGGCGGGTTGCAACGGCGCAACGGCGGTCTTTTGTCGAATAGTTGCTGCACACGTTAGTGGGACATCAAAACGGGAACCTTCGAGCTTCTGAGCGCGCTTTTTGTTGCGCCACCGAAGTAGTCTTCGCGGATTTTGCTGTGTTCGTAGGCGCCCATCACCAGCAGTCCCGGATTGTGTTCGTTGCTGTATTCGATGATCGCGCGCCCCGCCGAGCCATGCGACGGCGTCAGCTTGACCCACTCCGTGCCGATGCCGTGGCGTCGCAAATGCTCCTCCACATCCAGACCCGGCGTGGCGTCCGCGCCGGGAACGTCGCCGACGGTGAGGATCGTGACCAGCGACTTGGTCTCCAGGATGTGCATCGCGTCCGCCAGGGCCCGCGCCGCCGATTGTCTGCCGTCCCAGGCCAGAAACGCACGGTCGCCAAGCTCGGCAGGGGCGCCGCCGCGCGGCACGATCAGGACGGGCCGTCCGCTTTCCAGCGCCACGTCGTCGGGATGCAGGATCAGCCGCTCGTCGCCGATACTGTCGTCGAACTGACCCATCACGGTGATGTCCACATAGCGGGCGTATTCGACCACCGCCTCGTCGGGCGTCTGCGCAAGCCTGATCCAGTGGGCGTGGTCGTCAAGCCCGGCCTCGCGGATCTGGACGTGAAAGCGGACTTCGATCTCGTCATAGGCCTTTTCGGCCATGGCCGCGATTTCTTCCTGCATGTCCTCGGGAATGTGGACCCGGACATAGTCGCTGACCGGAGACGGGCCGTAGGCCAGGAGGCCGGTCAGGTGGGCGTCGTATTTCTTCGCCATCATGATGGCCGTGGTCAATGCGGCGTCCGAAGAGGCGCTGCCGTTGTAGGCGATCAGCAGGTTCTTGATGGCCATGGTCCCGTTTCCTTGTCTGTGCCGGCCCGATCATACACCACGGCGTCAGTATGGGAGACCGACGTAGTTTTCCGCCAGGGCCGTCATCGCGGCCTTGGACGAGACCAGGTAGTCGAGCTCCGCACGCTGGATCCGGGCACCGAAGGCACCGGTCTCGGGGAACAGGTGCAAGAGATTGGTCATCCACCAGGAGAACCGCTCCGCCTTCCAGACCCGTGCCAGGGCCTTTTCGGAGTAGGCGTCCAGTCCCGCGGTATCGCCGTTGCGGTAGAAATCGATCAGGGCGTGCGAGAGATAGTGGATGTCAGATGCGGCCAGGTTGAGGCCTTTGGCCCCGGTCGGCGGCACGATATGGGCGGCGTCGCCGGCCAGGAACAGGCGGCCGTGCCGCATGGGCTCGGCGACGAAGCTGCGCAGGGGCGCGATGCTCTTCTCGATCGACGGGCCGGTCACCAGGCTGTCGGCCGCGTCCTGGGGCAGGCGCCTTTTCAGTTCTTCCCAGAACCGGTCGTCCGACCAGTCTTCGACGGTGTCCTCCAGCGAACACTGCACGTAGTAGCGGCTGAGCACCCGTGACCGGAGCGAACACAGGGCAAAGCCGCGGTCGTGGTTGGCGTAGATCAGCTCTTCCGACACCGGCGGTGTCTCCGACAAAACGCCCAGCCATCCGAACGGGTAGACCCGCTCGAACTCCTTCAGGATATCCGCGGGGATCGTCTTGCGGCTGACCCCGTGGAACCCGTCGCACCCGGCGATGTAGTCGCAGTCCAGCCGGTGCTCCTGGCCATCCTTGCGCCAGGTGACGAAGGGCGCATCGGTCTCGATATCGTGGAGCGCGACGTCCTCCGCCTCGTCGATGACAATGCCGTCCATCGCGTCCCGGGCGTCGTAGAGGTCCTTGGTCACCTCGGTCTGGCCGTAGACCATCACCGTGGCGCCGCCGGCCAGCCCTTCCAGATCCATGCGGTGGCGTGAGCCGCCGAAGGCAATGTCGAAGCCGCTGTGTATCTCGCCTTCCCGGTCCATGCGATCGCCGACGCCGGCCTCGCGCAACAGGTCGGTCATGCCCTGTTCCAGAACGCCTGCGCGGATCCGGCCCAGCACGTAGGCCCGCGAGCGTTGCTCCAGCACCACGGTGTCGATGCCCTGGCGATGCAACAACTGCGACAGCAGAAGCCCGGAGGGTCCTCCGCCGATGATTCCCACCTGTGTGCGCAATTCCGCCTCCCCGTTCGCGGCCTCTGAAGGCCGTCATTTTCATCCTTATCCATCCCAAAGGTGACGGACACGGACCACAACATACCCGAGTTCGCTGTGCGTTGAACGGCGCTTTGGGTGGGGTGCGAGCGCAAATCGAGGGGAATTCGAGGATCAGGCGGTGGTACGAGGCTGATCCCAAACCATGCGTTGCAGGGCAAGCGCCTGGCTGCGGCCTGGTCACCCCGCAGCCGACGCGCGCACCTTGTCTCGGACCGTGTCGTGCCGCCGGCGGGCCGCGACGGCCGTCTCGCCGCCCTGGGTTTCGGTGAACATGGCGAGCGACTCGAACTCCGCCTCCGATGCCTGGCTCAGTGCCAGATCCGTATAGGTATAACGGTCGGGCGCCTTCTTGATTCCGCGGTAGATGGGATAGAGCCGGGCCAGAAACCTGACATACTGGAGATGTTTCCAGATCATCTCGCCCCAGTAGCGCGGATAGAACACGATGGGGTTTTCGATCGGCATGCCCCGCCTGCGATCCCGGCGCACCTTGAGCCGGAAATAGCCGCCTTCCAGCGGGTGCACGCCCTCGTAGCGGACCATCAGGTAGAACCACAGCATCAGGAACAGCTTGTTGCCCGGGCGGCCGCGCTTGTGCGCGGCGGCGCGGCGCAGCACGGTGCCGATATGCTCGGTGCTGTAATAACTCTCCCAGGCCGCGCTATAGGCTTCGTCCCATTCCTGGTCGGACATCTTGGGATGATGGCTGACCCGGTGGTTGAGGTCGTACTTGTTGAGATCAGGGTCCATCCACACGCCCTCGCGGAGCAGAGTCTGATGGTCCTCGGACCCGGGCAGAGGCGTCAGGAAGAAGAACTCCAGCAGGTCCAGCGGCAGTTCCCGCTTGATGATCTCGATATCCTGCAGGATCGATTCCTTGGTGTCGCCGGGAAAGCCCAGGATGTAACCGGCATAGGTGGTGCAGCCCTGGGCCCGCCAGGCCTGCAGCATGTCACGGTACTCGGTGATCTTGTTCTGGCGTTTCTTCGCCGCCAGCAGGTTGTCGGGGTTGATGTTCTCCAGGCCGATGAAGACCCGGTTGACCCCGGCGCGCGCTGCCTTTTCGATGAAGTTCTCGATCCGGTGGCACAGCGTGTCCACCTGGATGATGAACTTGATGTCGAACTTCTCCGTCTCGCGCAGTTCGATCAGGCGGTCGAAGAAGGCCTCCCAGTCCTTGTTTCGGGCGAAGTTGTCGTCGGTGATGAAGAACCGGTTGATGCCCTGGGCGAGGTTGTCGCGGATGATCCGTTCAAGATCGTCGGCCGAGCGGAACCGGCTCTTGCGGCCCTGCACGTTGATGATGGTGCAGAAGGAACACTGGAACGGGCAGCCACGGCCCAAATCGAAACTGGAATGGGATCCGGCCGTCAGGCGGATGTGCTGGGGCGGCAGGATCGGGGTCGGCTCGCCCTGGATGTTGGGCAGGTCCGCCATGAAGCTGTAGAGCGGCTGAAGGCTGTCGTTCCAGGCGTCGCGAAACACCTGGTCTAGCCGTCCATCCTCCGCCTCGCCGGCAAAGAACGAGATGCCCATCTCCTGGGCGGCGACCATCTCCGGCGGCATCGCCGGCAGCATGGTAATGCAGCCGGAGACGTGAAACCCGCCGATCGCGACCGGCAGGCCGGCGTCCCGAAAGGGACGGGCCAGGTCCACCGCCCGCGGGAACTGGTTCGACTGCACCCCGACCAGCGCGACCAGGGCCTTGCCGCCGTCGCGCCGGATCATTTGGACGATGCGATCGGGACGCACCCGCTTGTTCGTCTCGTCGAAAGTGTGCAACCGGATCTCTACGCCGGTGCCCAGCACCCCGCGCGTCCGCGCGTCGACCGCAAGGCCGTTCAGCGCGGCCAGCGTATTGGAGGGGATCGCCGAGCGCAGCCACTGGATCGGATAGCCGTCATCGTCGTAATGAGTCGGCTTGATCATCACGAAATGAAAGACCGCAGGCTCGGACCTGCCGTTCAGCACGGCGTTTCTCCTTCCCGACAATCGCGGGCCGCATCCTAACACCGCCTGCAAGACGAAGCGACCGTGCCCATTAGGACTAGAACAGCCGAAACGGTCGACGGAATATGTGGACGTGGTGCGGTTTTGGGGCATTCTGTCGGCCGGCTGGGTGCCGGCAATCGGGAGGAGGACTGCGTGTTGAGAGTTGGATTTATCGGCCTTGGCTCCATGGGCAATGCGGTGTGCCGTAACATCCTGCGGGCCGGGTTCGACCTGGTGGTGCATGACGTGCGTGCCGAAGCCCAGGACCCCCTGGTCGCGGGGGGCAACCGCTGCGGCAACGCCAAAAGAGGTGATCGACCAGTGCGACATGGTCGGCACCATGGTGTTCGGACCCAAGGAGATCGAAGACGTCGCCCGCGGCGAGAACGGTCTCTTCGCCGGGAACTGCGACGGCAAGGTCTGGCTGGACCTGACCACCAGCCGCCCCGCCCTGATGCGGGAATTGGGTGCGGCTTTCGCCGAATTGGGCGGCCTGCCGGTGGATGCGCCCGTGACCGGCTCGCTACGCTCGGCGATCCGCGGTGACATGATCATGTTCGTTGGCGGCACGGACGAGGCGGTTGACCGGATCCGTCCCGTGCTGGAGGCGATCGGCGAACCCCGGCGGGTCGGGGCCCATGGCAATGGCTGCGTGGCCAAGCTGGTCAACAACCAGCTCTGGAAGATCCATGCCGCCGCCGTGGGCGAGGCCATGGTCACGGCCAAGCTGGCGGGTCTTGAGCCCGACGTCTGGTGGGAGGTGATGAAGGGCGGCGCGGCCGACAGTTTCGTGCTGCACCAGGACGTGCCTGCCGTCTTCGCCGGCCATTACGATCCCTCGTTCCGCCTCGCCCTGTGTCTGACGGATCTGGACCTGATCGCGGAACTCTTGGAGCAGACCGGAACCCGTGCCGAGCTGACCCGGGCGACCCATGAGCGGTTCCGCGAGGCGGCGGAACGGTATGGTGAGGATGCCGGCGACATGTCCGTCGTCCGGGTGATCGAGGACGATGCCGGCGTGGAACTGCGCGTTGACCGTGACTGGGTCGCGCCCTGGGAGGTCAAACATGCCGACGATGCCTGACTGCCAGCCAGAAGCCAGCCATTTAATCGACGGCCGTCCCGTTGATGGCGGCGGTGCCGCCTTCGAAAGCCGGTATCCCGCGACCGACGAGGTGATCGCACGGCTGCATGCCGCGGATAGCGACACCGTCGATCGTGCGGTTGAGGCCGCCCGGCAGGCGTTCGAAGCCTGGTCCACGACGCCTCCCGCCGAACGTGGCCGCATCCTCAGGCGTGCCGCCGATATCATCCGCGACCGGAACCGCGACCTTGCGGTGCTGGAGACCCTGGACACGGGCAAGGCGCTGCAGGAAACGCTGGAGGCCGATCCCGCGTCGGGGGCGGACTGCCTGGAATTCTTCGGCGGTATCGCGGCCTCGATCGCGGGCGAGCATATCGACCTGGGCGGGTCCTTCGCCTATACGCGGCGCGAGCCGCTGGGCGTCTGCGCCGGTATCGGCGCCTGGAACTACCCGATCCAGATCGCTTGCTGGAAATCCGCACCGGCGCTGGCCTGCGGCAACACGATGGTGTTCAAACCCTCCGAATTCACGCCGTTGAATGCGCTCAAGCTGGCGGAGATCTACCGGGAGGCCGGGCTTCCGGATGGAGTGTTCAACGTGGTGCAGGGAGCGGGCGAAGTGGGTGCCTCGCTGGCCGCCCATCCGGCCGTTGACAAGGTCTCGTTCACCGGGTCGGTCGCCACCGGCGCGCGCGTGATGGCTGGTGCGGCATCGGGCATCAAGGACGTGACACTGGAACTGGGCGGCAAGTCGCCGATCGTCATCTTCGACGACGCCGATCTGGAAAACGCCGTCTCCGGCGCGATCCTCGGCAACTTCTATTCCAGCGGACAGGTCTGTTCCAACGGCACCCGCGTGTTCGTTCAGAAGGGGATCCGCGAGCCGTTCCTGAACCGCCTGCTGGAGCGCACCGCCGCGATCAGGCTGGGCGACCCGCTGGACGAGGCGACCCACATGGGCCCGCTGGTCAGCCGCGAGCAGTACGAGAAGGTGCTGGGCTACATGAAGCTGGGCGTGGAGGAGGGGGCGACGCTGGCCATCGGTGGCGGTCCGGCCCGGTTGCAGGGTTTCGAGAACGGTTTCTTCGTCGAGCCCACCGTGTTCACCGACGTGCGTGACGACATGCGGATCGCGCGCGAGGAGATCTTCGGTCCGGTCATGTGCGTGCTGGACTTCGAGGACGAGGCCGAGGCGGTCGCGCGGGCCAACGACACCGAGATGGGCCTTTCGGCCGGCGTTTTCACCCGCGACATCCAGCGCACGCACCGGGTCGTCGCGGCGCTCCAGGCCGGCAGCTGCTGGATCAACACCTACAATCTGAGCCCGGTCGAGGTGCCGTTCGGCGGCGTCAAGAAATCGGGCATCGGCCGTGAAAACGCCCGGGTGGCCGTGGAGCACTATACGCAGCTCAAAAGCGTCTATGTGGAAGCGGGCGACGTGGAGACCGCGTACTAGAAGCCCCTGGGCCGGTAACCCCCTCACCCCAACCCCTCTCCCTCCATGGAGAGGGGCTTTAAAC
>Ga0209782_1000007_pt1 | contig 130817 bp, 122 predicted proteins | sample WorMetmaBAHAMAS1_FD_187390 | JGI IMG/M metagenome (GOLD analysis project Ga0209782, IMG submission 187390) | Marine gutless worms symbiont microbial communities from Max Planck institute for Marine Microbiology, Germany - Inanidrilus... | ecosystem: Host-associated > Annelida > Digestive...
CCCTGCCCCTGCTCCGGCCCCGGCAGCACGAGCGCCGGCCCCTGCGCCCGCGCCGAAGGCGGCAGCCCCGCAACCCGCCCGGCCCACGCCGGTGCAGCAGACGGCGGCACGGGCCGCAGCGCCAACACCGGCCGCGCCTGAGAAGCCGCCCGCACCGAAACAGCCGGCCGCAGCGCCAACACCAGCCGCGCCGGAAAAGCCCGCACAGCCCGCCAAGCCCCCGACGCAGGCAGCGGCCAAGGTGCCCGCCCCGGCTGAACCCAAGCCGGCACCGGCTGCGGCCGAGCCGCCCGAGCCGAAACCGGCGGAGGTGGCGAAACCCGCGCCGGCCAGGCAGGTCGCCGCGGTTCCCGGTGAAGCGATCGAGCGCAACGGCGGCCTTACGGTGACCTTTGCGCCGGGCTCCAGCGACCTGCCCGACAACGCGGTTGGCGCGCTGGACAGACTGGCCGATCGCCTGAAGGCGGATCCGAACATGAGGGTCCAGCTTGTCGGCTATGCCCGGACGCAGGTCGAATCGCCCAGTCAGGCGCGTCGGCTCTCGTTGTTCCGCGCCTTGTCGGTGCGCACCCACCTGATGAAGAAGGGTGTCCGCAGCACCCGCATGGACGTGCGCGCGCTGGGCAATAAGGAGGATGACGGTCCGCCGGACCGGGTTGATCTGGTGATGCCCAGTGGAAGCTAAGGCCTGGCGAACTGCGTCGGTTCGGCCCCAATTTCTCCCCAATTGCCTCTCAGGATGCGCGGCATGAGTAGACCCACGCCGTTCCTTGTGCGCATGGCGCTGTTCGTGGTGGTGCTGGCCGTTCTGGTCGGCGTTCTTTACCAACCCCTGTCGGATGCGTTCCTTGCAAACGTCGTCCTGAACTCGATCATCCTGACGGCGCTTGCCATCGGCATCGTCCTGCCCTTCCGCACCGTCGTGGTGTTGGGCCGGGAGGTCACATGGGTGGAGGTGTTCCAACGCGGACAGAGCGGCGGGTTGGGCACGGTCTCCGTCACCCCGCGGCTGCTTGCCCCCGCCGCGACGATGCTGGGCGAACGTGCAGACCGATCGGCGCGTTTGAGTCTGTCCACGACGGCCATGCAGACCCTGTTGGACGGTGTCGCCAGCCGCCTGGATGAAAGCCGCGAGATCAACCGCTACATGGTGGCCCTGCTGGTCTTCCTGGGTCTGTTGGGAACGTTCTGGGGCCTGCTGCAGACCGTGAACGCCGTGGGCCTGGTGATCGGGGACCTGGACGTCGGCGGAAGCGATGTCGCGGGCGCGTTCGAGGAACTGAAGGGCGGTCTGCAATCGCCACTGGCCGGTATGGGCACGGCCTTTTCATCCTCGCTGTTCGGCCTGGCGGGATCGCTGGTGATCGGCTTTCTCGGGCTGCAGGCCGGTCAGGCCCAGAACCGGTTCTACAACGACCTCGAAGAATGGCTGTCCGGCCTGACCCGGCTGTCGGGCGGCGGCGGCCCGGTCGGCGACGGCGTGGAATCGGTCCCCGCCTATATCCAGGCGCTGTTGGAGCAGACGGCGGACAGCCTGGACAATCTCCAGCGCGCGATGGCCCGCACCGAGGACTCACGGGGAATCGCGAAGGACCAGATGGCGGACCTGACGGCCAAGATCGATGCCCTGTCGGACACCATGAAGACGGAGCAGAACCTGTTGTTGAAACTGGCCGAGAGCCAGCTGGAACTGCAGCCGGCGCTGAAACGGCTTGCCGAGGGGCAGATCGGCAGCGCCGCGGAAGAACAAAGCCGGGCACACATCCGAAACATCGAGACCTACCTGGCGCGGATGCTGGAGGAACTGTCCAGCGGTCGGGCCGAGACCATGCAGGACTTGCGCGCCGAGATCAGGCTGTTGGCCCGGACGCTTGCCGCCGCATTGGACGGTAAGGTCGACACCAAAAGCGCCTGAGGAGCATCGGCGCCATGGCTCACGCACGGCGCGAACGACAGAACCTGGACATCTGGCCCGGCTTCGTCGATGCCCTGGCCACGTTGCTGATGGTGATCATCTTTCTGTTGATGATCTTCGTCCTCTCCCAGGTCTACCTCAACGAGGCGCTCAGCGGGCGCGACGAGGCCCTGCAGCGGCTGAACAGCCAGGTGGCCGAGCTGTCGGAACTGCTGACACTAGAGCGCTCGGCGAACGACGACTTGCGCATGAACATCGACGAGCTTTCAGGTGAGTTGCGGGCCTCGCTTGCCGAACGCGACACCCAGGAAAGCGAGCTTCTGTCTTTGCGGACGTTGCGCGACAGCCTCACCTCGCGCCTCGCCGACGCCCAGGAGCAGGCCGACCGGTTGCAGTCCGAGCGGGACCTGCTGTCCGGCGAGCGCGATGCCCTTCTGCAGACCCGCGATTCCCTGTCCGCCCAGGTAGAGGATGCCTACAAGGTCATCGAGGCCGACAAGGAGACGATCGAGGCCCAGCTGGCCGACCTGGCGCGGCTTTCCAATGACCTTACGGCGCTGGAAACGCTGCGGGAGGAGTTGATGACGCAACTGGCGGCCGCTCAGCTGGCGCTGCAGGAGGCGGAAGACAAGCTCTCCGACGAGGAGAAGGTGCGGCTTGCCGCCGAGCAGGCGCTTGCGGCAAAGGAGACATCGCTGGAGGAGTACGCGGCGTTGCTGGCCAGCAGCCGCAAGAATCTGGAAGGCAGCGAATCCGAGCTTGCCTTGAGCAAACGGGAGCTTGAGGAGAACATCGAGGCTTTGACGCTGGCGCGGGCCGAGACGGCACGCCTCAATCGGCAGGTGGCGGCACTGCGCGAGCAGTTGGAGATTCTCAACGCGACGCTTGACGCGTCGGAGGAACGCGACAGGGAACAGCAGGCACAGATCGAGGCCCTGGGCACCCGCCTGAACACCGCATTGGCCAGCAAGGTGCAGGAACTGGCGCGCTACCGGTCGGACTTCTTCGGCAAGCTGCGCGAGATCCTGGGCAACCGGCGCGACGTGCAGATCGTCGGAGACCGGTTCGTATTCCAGTCCGAGGTGCTGTTTGCCTCGGGTTCGGACGAACTGGAGATAGCCGGAAAGGTGCAAATGGCCCAGATCGCCCAGACCCTGAGTGAGATCGCCGAGGGCATTCCGACCGACATCAACTGGATCCTGCGGGTCGACGGCCACACCGACAAGGTGCCGATCACGACTGACCGCTTCCCGTCAAATTGGGAGCTTTCGACGGCGCGGGCCATCTCGGTGGTTAAGTTCCTGGAAAGCCAGGGAATTCCCGCCGGCCGTCTGGCAGCGACCGGCTTCGCGGAGTTCCAGCCGCTGGACGACAGGAACGACGAGATCGCCTTCCGCCGCAACCGCCGGATCGAACTGAAGCTGACCCAGCGCTAGCCGCGAGGCCCCCTCGCCGGGCGGGCTTGCATTGGTCGGTCACAGCGTTTATAAGCCCGGCGCAGGCGAGACGAGAGACCGAGCGATGAAACCCGATATCCATCCAGACTACCACGAGATCACCGTCCAGATGACGGACGGCACGACCTATACGACGCGTTCGACCTGGGGCAGCCCGGGCGAGACCATGCGGCTTGATATCGACGTCAAGACGCACCCGGCCTGGACCGGCGGGCCGCAGAAGCTGCTGGAAGGCGGCCAGCTTGCCCGCTACCAGAAGCGCTACGGGAACTTCATCAAGTAAGGCGCGGCGACCATGGCCGTGACGCCGACAAGGCGCCCGGTTCCGGGCGCCTTTTTTGATGCCGGGGCTGGTCAGGCGGCCGTCGAATGCGGAATAACTCATTGAAAACAATAATAAAAAAGTTCGACTTGGACTTCTTGAAGCCCTGCGGAGGTCTACCTACATAACACTTGTTCGCTCCGGACGCCGTTTTCGGGTCCTCAAGGGCGGCAACACGGACCGGGGCCGGCCGACAGGCGGCTCCGCAACAACCGACTTGCTTCAAAAGGAGTCAGACAATGCGTACGTTCGATCTTTCCCCGCTTTTCAGCACCACCGTCGGGTTCGACCGCATGGCACGGATGTTGGATCAGATGTCCAGCGAAGGCGCGCCCACCTACCCGCCCTACAACATAGAAAAGACGGCCGAGGACGCCTATCGCGTGACGATGGCGGTGGCCGGCTTCGGTGAGGACAACCTCTCCCTCGAGGTCAAGGAGAACGTCCTGACGGTGTCCGGAAGCCTGGACAAGGACAAGGAAGGGACCAAGACCTTCCTGCATCGCGGCATCGCAACCCGCGCCTTCGAGCGCCGGTTCAACCTGGCCGACCACATCAAGGTCACAGGCGCGACCCTTGAGAACGGCCTGCTGCACGTCGATCTGGTGCGCGAGGTGCCCGAGGCCCTGAAGCCGCGGCAAATCAAGATCAGCACCAGCGGCCAGAAGAAGATCACCCAGAAGGCCGCCTGACGATCGGTCCAGCGACCGGGCCGGAATTCCGGCGATCAGCGGGGCGCAGGCACTGGCCTGCGCCCCTCCTTATGTGCGCATTCCAGCCGGGCGGGCGCCGATAGGCGGCGCCTGGGCAAGCCCTCTGCCCTAGGCGGCCGCGTCCTGCCGGAAGGTGTCGATGATGTGTTCGGCCAAGCGCTTGCCCGCCTCGGAATCCGCGCGGCGGCCGAGCACCAGAGCGATGTCGACCATCGGCAGCTGCGGGAAGCCGTCCTTTTCTCCCAGCACCCGCATGCCCTGGGACAGTGAGCTCTGGGCGATCGCGGTGACCGCCAGCCCGCTGTCGACGGCCGCGGTCAACGCAGACAGGCTGGGGCTGGTATAGGCAACACGATAGGGCTTGCCGGCGGCGTCCAATGCGGCAATCGCCCACTGATGGAGCTTGCAATCCTGCAGAAACAGCGCGAGCGTGATCGGGTCCAACGCGTGCGCCATGTGCTGCGGCGACGTGGCCCAGACGACGGGTTCCCGACCCAGCACGAGCCCGTCATCGGCCCCCGGATCGCGTGAGATCAGCGCCAGGTCCAGCGTGCCGGCATCCAAAGCCGTCAGCAGTTGCGGGCTCTGTTCGCAACGGATTTCCAGATGCACCCGCGGGTAGGTTTCGGCAAACCGCGAGAACAGGAGCGGCAGCAGCGTATTGGCGTAGTCGTCCGGGGTGCCGACCGTAACGGTGCCCGCGATCTCGGGCTCGGCGAAGCGCGTGACCGCCTCATCGTGCAGCGTCAGGATCCGCCGTGCGTAGCCCAACAGGGTCATGCCGTCAGCCGTCAGAACCCGCTGCCGCCCCGATCGCTCGAACAAGGCCTTGCCGCTGAGATCCTCGAGGCGGCGCATCTGCATGCTGACGGCAGACTGGGTCCGGTGCACCAGCTGTGCCGCCCCGGTGAAGCTGCCCGTATCGGCAAACGCCACAAAGGTGCGCAGGAGATCAATGTCCAGGGTTCCGCTCACGTCAGGCCTCCACGCCCCCACTTTAGATAAGCTCTGCTTATGCATACCATAAGAAGTATTCGCTTGATTGAACAGTGCCAGATTCGCATCTTGGTCTCAGTTGACGGCGCGATGGGCGCGCCGGACTTGAGACAGGAGGACGGAGCCATGCATGCAGGTATCGATTCGACGCGGACGGCGGTCCAAGGCCGGCTGCAGGGAGCAACCCGCCAGCCGACACTGCGTTCGCTTCTGTTCGGCGTAATGGCCCAGCTCGCTGCATGGCAGGACCGTTGGCGGCAGCGGCGCATTCTGGAATCGATGGGCGACCGGGCCATGCACGACCTGGCGCTGTCCCGGGCGGACATCGATCGCGAAGCCTCGAAGCCCTTCTGGCAGCGCTGAGCACGCCATGCTGCGGCTCTATGATCAGCTGAGTTCAGGGAACGGGTACAAGGCCCGACTGGTGCTGCACCTGTTGGGCCGTTCCTTCGAACGGATCGAAGTGGACATCTTCAATGGTGCCTCCCGGACGCCCGAATTCCTGCGTCGCAACCCGGTGGGCAAGATCCCGGTTCTGGAACTGGAAGACAGTACCTGCCTGTGGGAATCGGACGCCATCCTGTTCTACCTGGCCGAGGACACGCCGTTCTGGCCCGGCGACCGCCTGGAACGGGCCAAGGTGTTGCAGTGGATGTTCTTCGAACAGTACTGCCCCGAGCCGACCGTTGCCGTGGTTCGGTCCTGGGTGAAATACGATCGGATGCCGAAGGGTGCGGAAAACGAGCTGGCCGAAAAGCGCGCCGACGGCTATGCCGTGCTGCAGGTGATGGAAGACCGCCTTTCCGACCATGCCTATCTGGTTGGCGACCGCTGTTCGATCGCGGACCTTGCATTTTACGCCTACACGCATGTGGCCCCGGAAGGCGGCTTCGACCTGTCGCCCTATCCGGCCATCGGTGTGTGGATGGACAGGATCCGGTCGCTGCCGGGATACGTGCCAATCACCCAGGCATGATTGTCAGGGGCAGAGGTTGCGTTTCAGGCGCTCCAAGCCCGGTTCGTCACCCAGACGCTTGCACAGCCCCGGATCGATGTTGCGGGCGCGCCGCACGTCCCGGCGCGCCGCGGGGGCGCGGTCGAGCTCGTAAAGCACCCGGCCGCGCAGAAGCAGGAACTCCGGGTCGTCCGGCGCGAAAGAAAGCGCGCGATCGAGGTCCGCCAGAGCCTTGTCAGGCCGGCCAAGGCGGCGAGACACCACGGCCCGGTTGAAATGAGCAACCGCGAGATCCGGCTGCAGGTGGAGAGCGGTGTCCAAATTCCGAAGTGCCTGGGCGGTTTCGCCAAGATGGCTGTGCACGACCGCCCGGTCGTTGTAGGCCTTGGCGAAATCGGGCCATGCCGCCAGCACCGCGTTCAGATCGTCCATCGCCAACCCGAAGCTGCCAACCGCACCGTGACTGAGAGCACGGTTGTAGCGGGCCGGTATTGAACCGGGGGCTATGGCAAGCGCCGTGTCAAAGTCGGCGAGAGCCGCATCGAACCGGGCCAGCTCATGATGGGTCACGCCGCGGTTGATCAGGGCATCGAGGTTGGTTGCCGACACCGCCAGCGCCGCATCATAGTCCGCCAGCGCGTCCTGCCGGGCGCCAAGCGCGGCCAACGCGTCGCCGCGCCGGGTCAGGGCCAGGGACAGATCCCAGCCGGCGACGTCGCCCGATTCGATGACACGGGTCAGAAAGAAAACCGCTTTCTCATACTCGCCACGGCTGGCCGCATAGGCCGCCGTCTCGGCGTCATCCAGCGCGTCGCCCGTAACCGTCGCTGCCGACCCCGCAAGAAACAGCGCCAGCGAAAAAACGGCGGCGCCCACGCGCCGATGCGTCATGGCCTTGATCATCAAGTCCTTTTGCCGGCACACGACGGCCGGCACAGCGCGGCGGCCTTCAGCCGGCCGCCTCGACAACCAGCGGCGACACGGCCGACCGGACCCTGTCGGGAACGGGAACCGTCTGCCTGCTGTCGCGATCGACATAGACATGCACGAAGTGGCCGAAAGCGGCTGGGTCATCTTCGCCCTGACGGAACAAGCCGATTTCATAGACGATGCTGGATCGTCCCAACTTGTTCACACACATCCCGGCATCGATCACGTCCGGGAATGTCAGCTCTTTCTTGAATTCGCACTTCGTCTCCACGACCAGGCCGATTTCCCGGGTCGTCTCGGGGTTCAGGCCTGCGTGGTCCATCAGATGCTTGTTCACGACCGTGTCGAAATACGAGTAATAGGTCACGTTGTTCACATGGCCATAGACATCGTTGTCCATCCAGCGGGTCGGAATCGCCAGGAAGTGGCGAAACCTCTCACGCGTGACAGCCGGACTGCGGCTCATGCGTCGACTTTCATGGCGGCAAAGAACGTGCGCAGAGCAGACAGTGTCTGGGCCGGTTCTTCCAGCATGATCATGTGGCCGCCGTCCGGAATGATCACGGTGTTCGCATGGGTGATGGCGTCGCCCAGGGGCATTGCCGCCTTCATCGGCGTCATCTTGTCCGCCGATCCAACAACCAGCAAGGCGGGACAACCGACTCGTTTCGCCGCCCCCAGCGCGTCCTGATAGGCATTGCAGGCTTCGAGATCGGTGGCCAAGACGCCCGGTGCGCTTCGTCGCAGCAACTGCACGGCGCCCCGGATCAGCCAGATGCCGCTTGCGATGTTGCCGCCGAGGTGGGCACGCGCGCCATGACCCCAGGCCGCGATCAAGTCCGCCGCCTTTGACAGGTCGTTCCGTGCGGCCTCCAGCAGCGCGGGATGGACTGGCATCCGGGCGGCTGCTCCCAACAGGGCCAGTGCATCAACGCGGGAACCGTGCCGGGCCGCGGCCTCCAGGGCGACCAGCGCGCCCATGGAATGACCCACCAGACCGGCCCGTTGCACCTCCATCGCGTCCAGCAGGGCTACCACCCAATCGGCCATCGCCGCGATGTCGGTGAGGGGCTCACCGCCACTGCGGCCATGCCCCGGCAGATCGACCGCCGCCACGCTGTATCCGCGATGCGCGAAGTACCGCGTTTGCTGCCCCCACACGCTGTGGTCCATCCCTGCACCGTGCAGGAAGACGACCGTCGGTTTCTGGGGATCCAGGGGCTGGCCGCCGGTCTGAATGAAGGTCCGTTGACCGTCAACGTCGACCTGCATCAGGCCGCCGCCTTCATCGCCGCCCTCATGGCGCGGTCGAGGTCGCGGATCAAATCCTCCGGATCCTCCAAACCGACCGACAGGCGGATCAGGTCCTCCCCGATGCCCGCCTCGGCAAGTTGCGCGGCGCTCATCTGCTGGTGCGTGGTGCTGGCCGGGTGCAGCACCAGCGATTTGGCGTCGCCCACATTGGCGAGGTGCGAGAAGATCTCGACTTCCTCGATGAATCTGGCGCCCGCCGCACGGCCTCCACGCACGCCGAAGGACAACATCGACCCCGGCCCTTTCGGCAGATACCGCGCAGCCAAGGCGTGGTCGGGGTGGCTCGGCAGTCCGGGATAGGAAACCCAGGCGACCGCCTCATGTTCGTCCAGGAATGCCGCCACGGCGCGGGCGTTTGCCACGTGCCGGTCCATGCGGACCGGCAGGGTCTCCAGTCCCTGCAGGATATAGAACGCGTTGGCGGGGCTCATCGCGGCACCGAAATCGCGCAGGCCCTCCACCCGCGCCCGCATGATAAAGGCGGCCGGGCCGTACTCCTCGGCAAAGACGATGCCGTGATAGCCGGCATAGGGTTCGGTCAAGGTGGGGAACTTGTCGCCCGCGGCCCAATCGAAATGCCCGGAATCGGCAAGCACCCCGCCCATCGCGATTCCATGCCCGCCGAGCCATTTGGTCGCCGAGTGGACGGCGATGTCGGCGCCGTGATCGAACACCCGGCACAGGTAAGGCGTATTGAAGGTGGCATCGATCACCAAGGGAAGGCCCGCCTCGTGAGCAACGGCCGCGACCGCTTCCAGATCCAGTATTTCCAGGCCGGGGTTCCCCAGGAGTTCACCGAACACCATCCGGGTCTCGGGGCGTATCGCGGTGCGAAATGCCTCGACGTCGCGGGGGTCGACGAAGGTCGTCTCGATCCCGAATCGCGGCAGCGTCTGGGTGAACAGATTGATCGATCCGCCGTAAAGGGCGCGCGAGGCGACGATGTGGCCCCCCTGTCCCATCAGGGTGACGATCGCCAGGTGCAAGGCGGCATGGCCACTGGCCGTGCAGACCGCACCGACGCCGCCGTCAAGCGCCGCCATGCGCTCCTCCAGGACCGCCACCGTCGGATTGGATATCCGCGAATAGATGTGCCCTGCCCGTTCCAGATTGAACAAGGCGGCAGCATGGTCGGTGTCCTCGAACACATACGATGTCGTCTGGTAGATCGGCACGGCCCGGGCCCCGGTGGCGGGATCGGGCTGCTGGCCCGCATGCAGGGCCAGCGTTGCGAATCGCAGGAAATCTGGTTCAACCATTCTGTATCAGCCTTCGGTCCCGGTTCCCGGATGAGTGACGGGAGGAACCATACATGGCGGAAAAGCGCGGGCTCAATGACGGATATTGTCCAAGAAAACGGGCCGCCACCCCTGCCCGGGGATTGGCGACCCTTTTTTGCAAGCAACCGGCACTCCGAAGCGCCGGCCCCCTGATTGCCTTCCCTGTACAACTTGCGTCGACAGGCGGAACATTACCCACACGTTGAGGAGTGGTCAAAGGAAATTGAGCCGCCGAAGCGGCTCGAGTTGAACAGGGAGGCAAATAGGGGTCCGAATGCTCCGTCCGCCGGGGGAGCGGACATCAAGCGTCGGAGTGATGATGCTCAAACTAAGGGCAAAATGCTAATTTTTGGTTAATGATCCTGGATTCTTTCTACTGCAATTAGTCATTCGCCGCAGCTCTATAGCCCTAAGGTATTAGTCCATTGAAAAATATGTCTTTTTTATGCCACCATGGAGCGAAATGGAGAGCCTGACCGGCCTGTTTTTTCGCGTTTATCGCATTTTTGTGGTTAAGATTCCGGTCTTGAGGCGTTTTTTCTTGCAAGAAACCAGACCAAAATCTGAACCGGTTAACGACGTCGGTTCCGCCGCGTCGTCGACTATTGAAGACCGTTCCGGCCGTTTCCGACGACGTAGAACCGGGCAAACCTGAAGGGGAAATCCACATTGCCCCTTTCAATCGTCCCGCGTGCAAACGACACGGCCGCTGGATTGTCCGGCCGGCCGGTCGGCCACGGTCCGCGCCAGGCCGCGGCCGGATCGACCCGGATTCCCCGAACAGTCGCGGCGGCGTCGGAGGGCGACATCAGTTTGCCAGGAGGATTGCAGACATAGCCGAACAGAGCGTTGCGCGGCCGCTGTTCCGGGTCCTCGACAACAAGGTCCCAGGCGCCGGCAAAACCCACGCAGGCGCGATCCGGCGCGGTCCGCGTGAACGTGCGGTAGAACAGCTGACGCCGCCAGCCGGGCACCGGCTGGGCGGGATCCCACCTTGCGGTAGGGGCGGCAAGCGCGGAGAACGTCTCCAAGGAGTCCCTGGTCACCATCTGGAAATCCAGGGCGACGGTGTTCCGCCTGTCGGCAGACAGGAACACGACCTCGGCCGTTACGCCCTCCCTGTCGTAGAAACCATAGTCTTCCCTTTGCCAGATGTCGCCGAACCGCACGAAGTGTAACCCGTCGGGCGCCACCGGAGGGCCAAGCCAAACGGCCCGGTCCTCGGGCGCCACCCAGTCGATCTGGCCGGGCGACACGTCAGGCGCCTGACACGCGGCAAGTCCAGCAACCAGCACCAGCGGCAACAGGGCGCGCACGGGCCGTGGCCGGTTATTGCTTGAAGACGTTTTCCGCTGCGTCGCGGGCCGACTCTTTTTCGGCGATCTTCTCCCGCGCCCGGTCGATCTCGGTCTGCAGCTCGGCGATATACTCCTCAAGCGCCTCAAGGGACATGGTGTCCAGGTCCTTGGGTTTGGTTTTTGCCTTCAGGGCGAGCGGTTCGAGATCGTCGGTGTCCATGGTTTCTCGCTCCCTTGCTTTTTAATCGGCTGCTTGCGACTGTGCCGAGAGGTTAGCAAAGCCTGGAAAGACCGCAAACCATGACCCTACCGCAGACAATGCAAGCCATCGAGATCTCCACGCCGGGGGGGCCGGAGGTGCTGAAGCCCGCGACCCGTGAGACCCCTACGCCAGGTCCGGGCGAAGTCCTGATCGCGGTCGCCGCCGCCGGTGTGAACCGTTCCGACTGCCTGCAGCGTGCCGGCGCCTACCCGCCGCCGCCGGGCGCCAGCGATCTGCCGGGTCTTGAGGTGGCGGGCGAAGTCGCTGCCATCGGGCCAGATGTCGACACCCTGAAGGTCGGCGATCGGGTTTGCGCCCTGACGCCGGGCGGGGGATATGCCGAGTACTGCCTTGCGCCCGCAGGCCATTGCCTGCCGATCCCGGAGTCGCTGTCGGCGGTCGAGGCAGCGGCCCTCCCGGAAACCTGCTTCACGGTCTGGTCCAACGTGTTCGGCCGCGCCCGCCTGCAGGCCGGCGAGAGCTTCTTGGTGCATGGCGGGTCCAGCGGCATCGGCACCACGGCGATTCAGCTGGCCAAGGCCTTCGGCGCCACTGTCTTCGTCACGGCGGGATCAGAGGAAAAGTGCGCCTTCTGCCGGGAACTGGGCGCGGATCATGCCATTAACTACAAGACCGGGAGCTGGAAGGACGCGGTCCTGAAAGAAACAGGGGGCAAGGGCGTGGACGTGATCCTGGACATGGTCGCCGGCGACTACATCCAGGACAATATCGACGTGCTCGCCCTGGAGGGGCGCTACAGCCTGATCGCCTTCCTGCACGGCCCGAAGGCGGAGGTGAATTTCAACCGCGTTCTGCGCCTGCGCCTGACCATCACCGGCGCCACCTTGAGGCCGCAGACCGTCGCCCAGAAAGAGGCCATCGCCCGGGACCTGCACACCCATGTCTGGCCGCTGCTGGACGCCGGCAAGCTCAAGGCGCCCATCTACGCGCATTTCCCGTTGGAACAGGCCTCGGAAGCCCACGCCCTGATGGAATCGAGCCGGCATATGGGAAAGATCGTCCTGGAAGTCGCCGGATAGGAACTCCGCGCTTTGCGCGCCTCACAAAGGCGTGTATAAGGCTGCGCATCCTGAACAATCCTAAGATTTCGGGGCGTCGCGGGGCCTGCGGCCATAAACATGCGAGCCCGACGCCCACCCCGTCCAAGGAGGCCACATGTCAAGAAAGCCGCTGATGCCGAGGGCGACGGCCGTCTGGCTGGTCGACAACACCACGCTGACCTTTGACCAGATCTCAGCGTTCTGCGGCCTGCATCCGCTGGAAGTCCAGGCGATCGCGGATGGCGAGGCCAGTGGCGGCATGCAGGGTCTGGACCCCGTGCAGAACGGGCAACTGACCCGCGAGGAGATCTTGCGGTGCGAGGCGGATTCGGCCGCCCGGCTTCAGATCGCCGAATCCGACATTCCCATGCCCGAGGTTCGTCACAAGGGCCCGCGCTATACGCCAGTCTCCAAGCGTGCCGACAAGCCGGACGCCATCGCATGGCTCTTGAAGCATCATCCGGAACTGACCGACGCCCAGGTCGGGCGGCTGATCGGCACCACCAAGCCGACGATCAACGCCGTGCGCGACCGGACCCACTGGAACAGCCCCAACCTGCGGCAACGCAGCCCGGTCGAGCTGGGCCTTTGCTCGTTCGAGGACATGCGCGCGGCAATCGAAAAGGCCATCAAGGCCGGCCGCAAGCCCGCCGCTCCGGAGGACCTGGAGCCCGAGCCCGCCGCCCCGATGCAGGCACCGACCTGGGAAGGCCTGGAATAGGCGAAACGCCTCAGCCGGCCTTGGCGTAACCCACCGTTTTCAGACTGTCGCCGATCTCTTCCAGAATGACGGGATCGTCGATCGTCGCCGGCATCTTGTAGTCATTGCCGTCGGCAATGGCCCGCATGGTGCCGCGCAGGATCTTTCCCGACCGGGTCTTGGGCAGGCGCTGGACCACGGTGCAGGTCTTGAACGCCGCCACCGGCCCGATCGCCTGGCGCACCATCTTGACCACCTCGGCGACGATCTCCTCGTCCGGACGATCGACCCCAGCCTTCAGGACCAGGAAACCGAGCGGTAGCTGGCCCTTCGGCGTGTCGCTGACGCCGATGACGGCGCATTCCGCGACGTCCGGATGCTCGGCCAGCACCTCCTCCATGGCACCGGTCGACAGCCTGTGGCCGGCGACGTTGATGATGTCGTCGGTCCTGGACATCACGAAGACGTAGCCGTCATCGTCCAGGTAGCCGGCATCGCCGGTCTGGTAGTAGCCGGGATAGTCTGTGAGGTAAGACTGGATGTAGCGTTCGTCCGCCCGCCAGAGGGTGGGCAGGCAGGACGGCGGCATCGGCAACTTGATGCAGATCGCGCCCATCTCACCATGGGGGACCGACTGGTTGTCGGGGCCCAGGATCTGAACATCGTAACCGGGCACCGGTCGGGTCGGCGAACCCGGCTTGACCGGCAGCTTTTCGATGCCCATGCAGTTGGCCGCGATCGCCCAGCCGGTCTCTGTCTGCCACCAGTGATCGATCACCGGGACGCCAAGCTTGTCCTCCGCCCAATGGAGCGTATCGGGATCGCATCGCTCGCCGGCCAGGAACAGCGTCTTGAAATGGGACAGGTCGTAGTTGCCGATCAGCGATCCGTCCGGGTCTTCTTTCTTGATCGCCCGGAATGCCGTCGGCGCGGTGAACAGGGCCTTGACGCCGTGCTCTTGAATCACCCGCCAGAACACGCCGGCATCCGGTGTGCCCACCGGCTTGCCTTCGAAGACGATCGTCGTACAGCCGTGCAACAGGGGCGCATAGCAAATGTATGAGTGCCCGACGACCCATCCCACATCCGACGCCGCCCAGTACACCTCGCCCGGGTCGATGTCGTAAATGTTCTTCATCGACCACTTCAGCGCGACCATGTGGCCGCCATTGTCCCGCACCACGCCCTTCGGCTGGCCGGTCGTGCCGGACGTATAGAGAATGTACAGCGGGTCGGTCGCGGCGACTGGGACGCAGTCTGCCGGTGACGCAGCGTCCATCAGCTCGCGCCAGTCGTGGTCGCGGCCCGCGATAAGGTCGCAGGTTTCCTGCTCGCGCTGGAGAATCACGACGTTCTTCACACTGTCGCCGGCGAGCCGAATGGCCTCGTCGACCATCGGCTTGTAAGAGACGATCCGACCAGGCTCCACACCGCAAGACGCGGTCAGGATCACTTCCGCCTCGGAATCGACGATCCGCGTCGCCAACTCGTTTGGCGCGAAACCGCCGAACACGACCGAGTGAACCGCCCCGATCCGGGCACATCCCAGCATCGCGACCAGCGCCTGCGGCACCATCGGCATGTAGATGATCACCCGGTCGCCCTTCTCCACCCCCAGCGACCGCAGCATTCCTGCACAGCGCGCCACTTTGTCCTGCAGCGCGGCGTAGCTCAGCGTGCGTTGTTTGCCGGTGATCGGGCTGTCGTAGATGATTGCGGCCTGATCGCCGCGGCCGGCTTCGACATGCCGGTCGACGGCATTGTAGCAGGTGTTGCAGGTCGCGCCGGCAAACCAGCGGTAGAAGGGCTGGTTGCTGTCGTCGAGCACGCGATCCCACGGGGAGTACCAATCGATTTCCCGAGCCGCCTCGGCCCAGAACCCTTCGGGATCCTCAAGCGAACGTTGGTAAACCGCGTCAAGCGAGCCGTTCATGGTGGCGCGTCCTCCCTGGCCGTTCTGTCGTTGTTGGTTCCGTCCGAAGCCGTCAACCCGTTTGGCCGATTATGGACGGAGGGACGGGCCCATTGCAAAGCACGCTTCGCCGACAAGCAACATGACATATCTCAACCAAGCCATATCGCGTCGCGTCAGGTCGCAATGGGGGGCCCGAGCCTAAAGTATGGTATTCCAGTGCCGATCTGGCATACTTGTTCTCCCCAAGATCAACAACGGGTGACAACTTAAAATGGGGATGACAGGTCGACGCGGGCTCAGGCCCGAATTGCGGATCGCGCGGCGCATCGTGACGCTCAGGATGCTTGAAGGCATGTCGCGTGCCGACCTGGCCCGTGCCGCACAAATCCCCGAGGGCCGAACGTCGGAGATCGAACAGGGAATTGGACGCCCGCGCGGAAAAGAGCTGTTCCAGCTGGCCGCGGCGCTGAACGTGGATTTCGAGCAATTGACCGCCGATATCACCTCCGACGATGTGGCAGAGCCCAACGGCAAGGTCGCGCCGGCCGGCGGGTCACCCGGCGGCCCCGCGCTGGAGGAGAGCCTCCTCAGGCTGCGCGGTGACATCGAGTTCCAGGACCTTGTCAAGCAGCTGGCAGTACGGGTTGCGAAGCAGTAGGAACGGCAGGCCATGCTCAAGTGCCACTGGATCGATGAACATGGTGGATGGCGGAAAGCCCGCTCGCCACGGCTTGATCTGACAGGGCCCGGCCAATACGCCTTCCGCCAGCTGGGTCTTGCCAAGATCGGCGGCTATCACCCGAGGACGCTGCAATGGGACCTCAAGCGGGTCCACCCCCAGGCGATGTTGTCGGCGCGCAAGTGGCTGGCCGAACAGCTGGGCGTGCGTCCGGTTGCGCTCGTCTATTACTTCGGCGGCTGGTTCGTTGAACATCTCAACAGCGGCTTGGAGGCGCTGGACCGCATCGACCGGTTGAGCGCCTATCGCGACATGGAACCGCCGACCGGCGCCTACGAAAAAGAAGTCGATTTCGGCGGTGCGGTGTTCGCGCCGCCGATCCGAATGTCACACGATCTATGGAAGCGCGACCGGGGCCGATTGAGCGATGACGACGCCCCCGCGATGGCCGCGCTCGCACAGCACCTTGTGGTGTTCGGAAGCGATCGCGCCGGTCGCGACTATCGCTACATTCATATCGGACACGAAAGCCATCTGGCCCGGTTCTGCACCGCCGATCAGCTGCGCAAGGCGATCGGACGAAGCTACAGGTTCGGACCTGCCGAAAACCCGGATGCCTCGACGGCCCGGTCCTATGAACGGCTTATCCAGTCAGGTGAGCCAGCGTTCCACCATCTCTGCGCGTCGGTCAAACCCAGAAGCAAACCCCGCCAGTGGGTCCAACTGGAACGCGGGATCTTTCCGTTCCAGCTGCCCGACGGTGCACCCGCACTGGTATCCATCTGCGCTCCGCGGCGCGCAACAAACATACCTTTTTGTCCGTAAGACGGTGCGGCCGCCAATTGCGCGTCAGGCGCCGCCGACGATCTTTCAGGCGTGCAAACGGCGCGACAGGTCAGCTTTGGCAAGCGCGGCCGGGTCCCCTCCCTGGGCATCGGCAGCTTCAATCGCTTCGACAAGCACGTCGTAAAGCACCGAGATGAGCTCGGCCTGGCGCTTTGCTGTCAATTCGAGATTCGCATCGCTGATGCACTCTTGCGACCATTGGACAGCAAGCCTGAAGGCGGATTCGTTCAGGTGCCCCACACCCTGGCCGACAACGTCGTCCAGGGTGGCCGGTCCCTGAGAAGCGCCGCCATGGGCGAGCCAATCCACGCTGACACCGGCCGCGTCGGCCAGGCGGACCATCGCGGAAAAGGAAGGATTAGCGCGGCCAAGTTTCCATTTGCGGAGCTGTTCTGTGGTGACGCCCGCCGTTTCCGCCATCTCTGCAAGCGTCGCGAAACGCGGCTGCAGCTGCCGAATCCTCTCCCCCAGTTCCTGAAGATAAGCGTTGTGCGCGTCCATGGACGAATTGCCTTCCTTTCGCACGCTGTTTCACACGCTCGTCGCGCCGTTCCCCTCGTCCCTGACGGTTCGGCGTCGACATCTGGACGAAAGCACTTTAGCGCCACAATCCGGCTCGCGTACACCGTCTCTTTGCCGCAAATCCACCGGCAACGGAATCCGGCGCCGCAACCGGCATTTCCTCGCTGAAGCGACCCACTGCCGCGACAGCCTGCGCTGCAAGAGGCTTGGTCTTTTGGGACGCTTCATGGAACCATAGCGACAGAAACGCCGCACAAGGAAAACGACCCGGCAGGGAGCCAAAGTATATGAGCGTTACGATATTCGACCGGGACCTGAGCAAGAACCCGGCCAACCACGTCCCTCTCTCGCCGCTGTCTCTGCTGCGCCGCGCGGCGTTCGCCCACCCCGAAAAGGTGGCCCAAATCCACGGAACAACCCGGCTGAACTGGGATGAGACTTATCAACGCGTCCGGCGGCTGGCCTCGGCCCTGACGAAAAGAGGCATCGGCAAGAACGATACGGTTTCGGCGATGTTGCCGAATGTCCCGGCGATGTTCGAGGCGCATTTCGGCGTACCCTTGGCGGGTGCGGTGCTGAACACGCTCAATGTCCGGCTTGATCCCGAGACGATCGCCTTCATGCTGGATCACGGCGAGTCCCGGCTCTTGATCACCGACACGGAATTCGCGCCGAGAATCAAACAGGCGCTGGCGCTGACGTCTCGCGACCTGATCGTGATCGATGTGGCTGATCCGTCGGGTCCCGGGGGCGAGCGGCTGGGAGAAACCGATTACGAGGCGTTTCTGGAGGAAGGCGATCCCGCCTTCCAATATGGCCTGCCGGACGACGAATGGGACGCCATCAGCCTGAACTATACCTCGGGCACCACCGGCGATCCGAAGGGCGTGGTGTATCACCACCGCGGCGCCTATCTGCTGGCCATTGGAAACGTGCTGACCTGGCGGTTGCCGTCGGACCCGGTCTATCTGTGGACCTTGCCCATGTTCCACTGCAACGGATGGTGTTTTCCATGGACGCTTGCCGCGGTTGCGGGCACCTCTGTTTCACTGCGCAAGGTCACGGCAGACGCGATTTACGAGGCGATCGCAGAAACGGGCGTGACGCACTTCTGCGGTGCGCCGATTGTTCTCAACATGGTGATCAACGCAAGCGATGAGGAGAAGCGCCCGATCCCCCATCCTGTTGAAGTCATGACCGCAGCGGCACCGCCGCCGCCGGCCGTGCTTCAGCGGATGGAGGAAGAGGGCTTTCGCATCACTCACGTCTACGGCTTGACGGAGGTCTATGGACCGGCCGTTGTCTGCGAGTGGCAGCGGCAATGGGATGATCTCGGCGATGAAGAGCGGGCGCAGAAGAAAGCGCGCCAAGGCGTCCCCTATGCCGTTCTGGAAGACCAGATGGTGGCCGACCCCGAGACCATGCAGCCGGTCGAACGCAACGGCGAACAGCTCGGTGAGGTCTTCATGCGAGGCAATATCGTCATGAAAGGCTATCTCAAGAACCCGTCAGCCAGTGCGGCGGCCTTCGAAGGCGGCTGGTTCCATACCGGTGATCTCGGTGTCTGGGACCCGGACGGCTACATCGCCCTGAAGGACCGGTCAAAAGACATCATCATTTCGGGCGGCGAGAACATCTCCACCATTGAGGTGGAGAACGTCCTGTTCCGGCACCCGGCCGTCCTGGAAGCGGCCGTCGTCGCAAAGCCGGACGAGAAGTGGGGAGAGGTTCCGGCAGCCTTCGTCACCCTGCGGCCCGGCGCTTCGGCAGACGAACATGACATCATCGGCTTTTGTCAGTAGAACATGGCGCGCTTCAAGTGCCCCAGATTCGTTGCCTTTGGCGACCTGCCGAAGACGTCGACCGGTAAGATCCAGAAGTACCTGCTGCGCGCCCAGGCCCGCGAGCTATGAGACATCGGGGGTGCGTCATGCGACATCGGTCGGCTTTTGTGGCGGTCCCTTTCTTGTGCGCCGCCGTCTGGGTCTGGCCATGGAGCGGCACGGTTGCGCAGGACGCGGAGGTCCCGGTTCCGGAGCGGCCGATGTACGGCACGGCTGCCAGGGATTCGGACCTGGTCCAGGCGGACGAAAGAATGCTGCAAGCCGCGATCGACCGGGGACACACTCGTGAAAAGGTCTTCGCAGATGCGATCCGAGGCGGCTGGATGGCCTATCGGGCCGGCGAACTGGGATTGGCCATGCGGCGGTTCAACCAGGCCTGGCTGCTGGACCCGGAGAACGGAAACGTCTTCTGGGGGTTCGCCGTCACCATCGAGGCAAGGGACGGCGATCTTGAGCGGGCTGCCGGCTTCCTGGCCCGCGCGCGGACCCTGCTGCCGGCGGACCCCGATCTGTTTGTCGACAGCGGTCGTCTGATGGGGCGGATGGGCCGTATCGATGAATCGATCGATTTCTTCACTCAGGCGCTGGCCCAACAGCCCGATGTCGCCACCGCGGATCAGGGCCTCGCGATCTCCTATGCCAGAAAAGGCGACTTCCGGCGGGCCCTGCGGCACGCCGAACGAGCCCTGGAGCGTGGCGAGACCCTGCCTGAACCGTTCATGGAGGAATTACGGACGCGGGCACAGTAGCCGATTCGGGCGCCCAGGTCGATGGCGAGGCGTCACGCAGATTTGGATTGCACCGCGGCCCCTGGCCGCCGCCGGCGCCAGGTCGTTAGACTGTGGAAAGTGCCAGGAGAATCAACACCGGCGCCTTAGCGGGCCGGTTCATCCAGGCGCTCAATCTGATCTTTGAGCGCGAGTTTTTGACGTTTTATTGAAGCGACCGTCATCATATCCGGCAACGGGCGACTGATTTCGTCTTCCAGTTCTTTTTCAAGAACTGCATGTCGGTCCCGAAGCGTATTGATCCGGTCTTTTGCTGTCATATCCAGTTCCCTCCACTTGCTGAAGAACGGGTGGGCGCCGGGATATCGTGTGGGGCCGTATCCCGGCCCAGCACTACGTGCTGTGAACGCTGAGAAGCGTCACTGAACCGTCATGGTACACAATCCGGCCGCTTGTGTCATGTCTTGAGCCCAGCCCGATACCGCACGTCACGCCGGGTAGCCTGTATTCAATTACCGCGCCGTCTGGGGGAAACAGCCGGCAATCAGACGCTCCAGAGCCGTGCGCACCGACGGGTCGGGCGACACGCCGAGGTGTCGCAGGTACTCCAGCAGATTGTGGCGGGCCAGGCCGGGTCTATCCGCCTCCCGGCCGTCCAGCCCGCCCAACGTTCGCAAGACCGCCTGTAGCACGTCCTGCTCCAGCCTCTCCGCCTCCAGCTCCACATCCTGCAGGGCCTTCCGCAGGGGCGCGGCCGCCTCTGGAAGGACACCGCCGACCGGCTGTTTGAGGCGGCGGCGAACGGCCCGAAGCGGCCCCACGACCTCCAGCTGCCAGGCCGAGGCCTGGCGAGCCAGGGTTTCCATCGCTTCCGGAGTCAGGCGGACCCCGTAGCGTGCAACGAAACAGCACAACAGCAGTAGGTTCACATCCGCGCCGGCATCGTCCTGAAGCGTCAGGCAGGCGGCTTCGACGCCCTCGTTCGGATAGATCTGCAGCGAGAACTCCCAGAAGCTGGGCTCACCGTCATTCATCGCCCAGGCAGATGCCCAGGCCGCGTGCGGTCCTGACCAAGGTACCATCGGTTTCCACCGCGGCATAAGTGGCGATCGCGTCCTCGATTGACACGTCGACGACGTCGCGGTGCCGCCAGGCGACCATGCGGTCGAACTTACCCTCGGCGATCAGGTCGACCGCATGGACACCGAAGGCGCTGGCGATCAGCCGGTCGCGCGGGTCGGGCGTGCCGCCGCGCTGGATGTGACCCAGGACCGTGACGCGCACTTCCGCGTCGGTCATCTGGGCGATCTGTTCGCCCAGATAATGACCGACGCCGCCATACCGTTTCTGGCCGCCATCGTCCTTGCTGACGGTCTCGCCGCTCAGCGTGTGGATGGCCTCCGAGACGACCACCAGGGCAAAGGTACGCCCCCCCTCGCGGATCGCGGAGATCTTTGCCTTGATGGCGTCCAGACTGTAGGGGATCTCGGGGATCAGGATCACATCGGCCCCGCCGGCGATCCCGGCGGCCAGGGCAATGTGGCCGGCGTCCCGCCCCATCACCTCCAGCACCATGACGCGACTGTGGCTGGCGGCGGTCGGCTGCAACATGTCCAGGGACTCGCAGGCCACCTGCATGGCCGTGTCATACCCGACCGCGATCTCCGTCGCCCCGACGTCGTTGTCGATGGTTTTCGGCACGCACACCAGGTTCAAGTCGCCCTGCTGGGCCAACCGGCGCAGGATCGCCTGCGAGCCGTCGCCACCGATGCCGATCAGCGCGTCGAGGCCAAGTTCCCTGTAACCACTAATGATCTCCTCCGAACGGTCCTTCAGCGTGCCGTCAAGCATCGGGTAGGCGAACGGGTCGCCCTTGTTCGTGGTTCCCAGGATCGTGCCGCCCTGCCGCATCAAGGTGCCGTCGAACATGCCGAGATCCATTTTACGGGCGCGGAGCGGCCGCTCCAGCAGACCGACGGTCCCCTGCTCGATCCCGTAGACCTCCCAGCCATAGCCCGTGATGGCACGCATGACGACGGCCCGAAGCACGGCATTCAGGCCTGCACAATCGCCCCCGCTCGTTAAAACGCCAATCCTCATCGCGCTGTTACCCCCGTTCTCCCGGTCCTTGGTTAGTCTGCCCCGTTGACCCGACAAAAATGGCAGGCCATAACTTCCGCCGCAATGCGCTTCTGGACCTCACATGCCATACATCTGACGTAACGACGCCTCGTTGCCATGGACGAACAGCAAAAACAGGCAATCACACGCCAACTGGAAGCGTTGCGAAGCGAACACCGGGATCTCGACGACGTGATCGCCCGGCTGCAAGAAGCGCAACCCTTCGATCAGCTTCAGGTGAAGCGCCTGAAAAAGCGAAAGCTGGCATTGCGCGACCTGATCACCAAGTTGGAAAACCTGCTGATCCCCGACATCATCGCCTGACGGCGTGGCAAGTTCCAGGCCTAACGGATCGGCGTGCCTCCGCGGCGGGACTGGTCGGCTGCTGCAAGCGCAGCCTCGGCACGCTCGCCCGGTTCCAGTGCATGCAGGCCGATGCCCAACCTGACCGAGACCGTGCGGCCGCGGTAGCGCGGCGGCTGACGGACGATCCGGTCGGCCAACGCCTGAGCCCGCGGTCGCGCCGCATCCGGCTCGTTCGCCGTCATAATCACACCGAACACCCCTTCGCCAAGGCGGCCGACGACGTCGCCTGTCTCGCGCTGCTGAGCCAGCAGCCGACCCACATGACCAAGCACGGCGGCACGGCCCTCCACACCCTCGCCAGCCTCGATGTCGTGCAGATTCTCGACTGCCAGCACGGCCAGCGTGCTGGTCGCCTGAAACCGACTGTCCAGGGACAACGCGTGGGCGACCTCGCGTTCGAAGGCCCGGCGGTTGAGCACCGGCGCCTGGGGATCCTGATCCGCCAGGCTGTCCAGATAGTCCCGCTGGCGCGTGAGCGTCTCCACCTCGCCCTTCAGCTGAGCGATCTCCTGCATGAGCTCGGACAAGGCGGCCCGCACAGCTGGCGTCAGTTCGGCCTCGGGGATGCCGTGCACGGAGAGCCGGTCCCGCTCGGCCCCTCTCCTGCCACCCGGATGCTGTTGGCCCTCGGGCGTACCGTCCTCGCTCCCGCGGCGATGCACCGGTTCGACCGGCGCCGTACGGCGGACGGGCCGGACGTCGTCGGGTTCCCCGGGTCTGCGGGGGTCAGGGACCTTGTCGAGATCGTCAAGCTTCATGGCCTTCGCCTCGTGGGCTCGCGGCATCCCGGCCCAAGACGCGTCGGTGCCGCCTGGGCCGCTTGCGCATAGCGCGCGCCAACCTATACTGCCGCGCCTTACTTGCGGGTTCCTTTACAGGAGAGCGGAAATGGGCACGGCCCCGGTCGTCGGAATCATCATGGGCAGCCAGTCGGACTGGCCCACCATGGCCCATGCGGCCGAGACGCTGGACCGGCTGGGCGTCGCGCACGAGGTCAAGATCGTATCGGCCCACCGCACGCCAGAGCGTATGCGCGCCTATGCCCAAGGGGCCCGTGACCGCGGGTTGAAGGTCATCGTCGCCGGGGCCGGCGGCGCCGCCCACCTGCCCGGCATGACCGCGGCGATGACGCCGCTGCCGGTGTTCGGGGTGCCCATCGAATCGAAGGCGCTGAGCGGGCTCGACTCGCTCCTGTCGATCGCGCAGATGCCCGGCGGCGTGCCTGTGGGCACGCTCGCCATCGGCAAGGCGGGCGCCATCAATGCTGCGCTGCTGGCGGCCGCCGTGATCGCACTGCAGGACGACGCCGTGCGCACGGCCCTGGATGCGTTCCGCGCCGAGCAGACCGGCGGCGTCGCGGAAACGCCGTCCGACCCCTCCTCCGCTGATGCCTGAACAGGGGATCCTGCCGCCCGGCAGTACGATCGGTGTCCTGGGAACCGGCCAGCTTGGCCGGATGATCGCCGTCGCCGCAGCGCAACTGGGTTACAAGTGCCATGTCTTCGGGCCGGAGGACCGACCTCCGGCGGCGCAGGTGGCAGGGGCGTTCACCCAGGCCGCCTTCGAGGACGAAGACGCGCTGGAAGCGTTCGCACAGGTCGTCAACGTGGTGACGCTGGAGTTCGAAAACGTACCGCTGTCGGCGGTCGCCTATCTTGCCGCGCGCCGGCCCCTGCATCCGAGATCCCGCGTGCTGGAGATCGCCCAGGACAGGGCCCTGGAAAAGGAGTTTTTCAACGACATCGGCGTTGCCACGGCCCCGTGGGCGGAGGTGGACAGCGTCGAAAGTCTGGTCGGAGCAGCACCACATATCGGCGCACCGGCAATCCTGAAAAGCGCGCGGCTGGGCTATGATGGCAAAGGTCAGGTCTTCATCGACGGCGAGACCGAGCTGGAAGAGGCTTGGCGCGAGATGGGGGCGGGCCGTGGCGTCCTGGAGGGATTTGTCCCGTTCGAGCGCGAGGTGTCCGTCATCGTTGCCCGTGCCATGGACGGGACGGTCGTGCCTTATCTGCCGGTGGAGAACCATCACGATGCCGGCATCCTGCGCCGCACCGTCGTGCCAGCGCCGCTGGCGCAGGAAACCGCAGTCCAGGCCGAGGACATCGCCATCCGCGCGGCCGAGGAGCTGGACGTAGTGGGCCTGTTGGCAGTGGAGATGTTCGTCACGTCGGACGGCGCCGTGCTGGCCAACGAAATGGCGCCCAGGCCCCACAACTCCGGTCACTGGACTTTGGACGCCGCCCCCACCAGCCAGTTCGAACAACTGGTTCGCGCGGTCTGCGGCCTGCCCCTGGGCCTGGTGGATCGTTACGCCGACGCGGAGATGATCAACCTGATCGGCGCCGACGCGGAGGCCTGGCTGCAGTACCTGGCCAAACCGGGTGCCCACCTGCATCTCTACGGAAAGGCCGAGGCCCGCCCCGGACGCAAGATGGGCCACGTGACGCGTCTGACACCACGATCGGACTAGACGGCCGTCTCGAAGGCCGGCGAGGCAGACCGCAACCGTCCGGCCGGATAGCGCCAGGACGGAGCCAGTGCGCCCACCCGCATCGGAAAGCGCACGCGACGGGCGGGTCCCCAGTCGGTCCGTTCCGGCACCGCTTCCAGGTCCGCGTCTTCGGGTACCGGGACGGTGCCCTCCTGCGCGTCCCTTGCCGTCGATGCGAGCAAATGCGCCGTCCGCGCCAAAGAGAGTCGTGCCGACAGGACCGACCCCTCGGTCCGCCGCTTGTGCAGTGCGTGCAGCACCGCGGCCGCCAGCAGATAGCCCGTGCCGTGGTCCAGCGCCTGGACCGGCAAAGGAACCGGGCCGTCGGCCCTGTCCTTTTTCATGCCGTAGGCGGCAATCCCACTGCTCATCTGCACCAGGCTGTCGAAGCCGCGGCGCCCGGCCCAGGGTCCGCTCCAGCCATAGGCATCAAGGCAGACATCCACCAGGCCCGGATTTCTCAGCCGCCGCTCCGCCGGCCCGTATCCCAGCCCCTCCAAGGCACCGGGCCGATAGCCGTGCAGCAGGATGTCTGCCTGGGCCAGCAGCCGTTCGAAGACCTCCCTGTCGCCGCGGTCACTGAGGTCGAGGCCGGCACACCGCTTCCCCAGCGTCACCTCCGGCGCGGCGACCGGTTCGTCCCAACCGGGCGGATCGATGCGCAGGACATCCGCGCCGAATCCGGCCAGGAAACGCGTCGCGACAGGACCTGCGAGGATCCTGGTCAGGTCCAGCACCCGCACGCCGGCCAGCGGCCGTGCCGGCTCGGTGTCCGGTCGGTCGGGCGCGACGGCATCGTGCCGCTGCCATAGCACCAGGGACTCGCCGGCAACCGCGGCGCCCTGGGGATGGTCCGCCCAGCCTTCCAGGCTGCGCATGACCGCCGCACAGCCGCCCGCCGCCAGCACTGCTTCTTCCAGGGGCCCCGCCTCCCAGCCGGAGACCGCCCGGCCCACGTCCTGCTTGTTCGGGGCGCATTCCAGGACGGCGAGAGCCGCAGCCCGGTGTTTCGGTGCGTTCGTGTGCAGGCGGATCCAGCCGTCCGAGGCGCGGTAGTTGCCGGCGATCTCGTCCCACGCGCCGGGCAACGTCCAGCCGGTCGGGTGGACCGTCGTGCCAAACCAGAACGAGGCAAGTCGCCGGTCGACGGTGACAGGGTGTGGCAGAGACTTCGTGCCGGGCGTCAGGCGCGCGAGGGCCAGGCCGGCCATCCCGATCGTCGCGACCGCCAGGTCGGTAACCGCGAAGTACGACGGCAGGTCGCCCTCGCCTTCGACCTGCAGGGCTGCAGCCAGATCCAGCGGGCCGTCGGACGGCCCGGTGTCGAAGGCCGCGGCGATCGGGCTACAGAACGCGGATAGGGTCATGCCCTCCCCTTTTCAGACGATCTACGAGCGGGCATCATACAGCACCCAATATGAAGGCCGGTCAGACGTGATCCGAAGACTGCCAATATCGCTTCTCGCCGCCACCGTCGCAGTCGCGATGTGGGGCACGGGCGTCCTTGCGCAGCCCCTGCCGACCGCGATCGCCTGTTATCAAGCCGCGACAAACGCCGAGGATATCGACGCCTACATGGCGTGCTTTACAGACGACGCTCTGATGATCGATGTCAGTCGGGAGTTCGGCGGCCAGGAGAAGATCCGCGCCTGGGCGCTGCGCGAGGTCATCCCCCACGGCGACAGTTTCGCCCACCGCAAGATCCTGGAAAGCCGCGACGGCTATGCCAAGACCGAGGTCAAGTGGCTGTCCTGGGTCGTCCACTACAGCTACTGGTGGAACGGCGACGGCAAGATCACAAAGATGAGCCTGCAATACGCGGACTGACCGCGCGGGTGCCTTCCGGTCCGCCCGGTCTAGGACCGGGACGCACCCGGGCCGAACTGGCGCCTGCGGCGGCGGCCAAGGCCACGGACGATCCTGAACGGGTTGGGAACGGCATCGCCGACGGCCTTCAGCCGGCCGCTGACGCGGGGCAGGTTCATGACATTGTCGATCCGCCGGTCCAGGAAGGCGAGCGTGTCCTCGAACCCTTCGGAGTTGTCGTTCAGCCAGCAGAGCAACGTGGAGGAATAGACACCGGCCAGCAGGCCGCGCTTGCTGTAGAAGCTGAAGTCGGTGGCCGTGTCGCCGACCGCGTACCAGATCGAATCGATCGTCCGGTAGAGCAGCCGGGTCCCCGCCACTGCATTCTGCGGCAACGCAAGGATGGCCAGCGCACGTTGCACGGCCTCGCGGTCCTGGGCGTTCTGTTGAAGGCGAACCTGGATCGCCGTCCGGATCCGGTCGCGCATCTTCATCGACGGGAGTTCCATCTTCGCAAGCGCCGCCGTCATCTTGCGGTCGGCCAAGCGGGAATGGTGCTCGATCATCTCAAGCGCGTCGCCGGAAAACACCCGCGACACCTCGTCGGCGCCAAGGCCGATGTCCCTGGCCCCCTGCACCAGCGCCTTGCGGCTCCACCCGTCGAACGGGACGTTCGGCAGGGCGGCCTGGAGGACCCGGTCGCGCAACGCGTCCGGACTGGTCCCCCCGGCCGCTTCAGGCGTGCTGGTCGGGCGCTGTGCCATTGTTTTTCTCCATCAGCGCACGTGCCTGCTCGGGCAGGCCGTGACGCATTTCCTCGTCAAACATCAACATGGACAGATCATCCATACGCTGCGGATAAAGAACCCCGTCCAGGTGGTCGAACTCGTGCTGGATGACGCGCGCATGGAAACCTTCCGCCTCGACGGACACTTGCTGGCCATCCAACGCCAGACCCGAATACCTCACCCTGGTATGGCGCGGGACCAGGCCGCGCAGTCCTGGGACCGACAGGCAGGCCTCCCAGTCATAGCCGATCTCATCGCCAAGCAGTTCCAGTTCCGGATTGATCAGCACAGTGAGCGGCACCTCGCCCCCGCCGGCCCGGCCCGGGTCGACGAAGAACACAAGGAGCCGCCGCGAGACATGCACCTGCGGCGCCGCAAGGCCGGTGCCGCCCGCGTCGGACATTGTCTCCACCATGTTTGCGACCAGTTGGCGAACGGGCGGGCTGGTCGGGTCCTCCACCGGCTGGGCGACCATGCGCAGGACCGGGTGTCCCATCCGGGCGATTTTCAAGATAGCCATCCCTTAACTATGGTGTCCCGGGTGGCCGGCGTCAAAGCGGCCGTTTCCCAGAGGTTGCATAACGCCTTCGCGGGGGTTCACAGCCCGGACCGCCCGTGATATAAGCCCGCCACCGTGAGAGACCGGGCCGCGGCCCGGCACGCATTCCGCCCCAGAAAGGCGATTGAAGCAGTGCAGGTTATTGTACGCGACAACAATGTCGATCAGGCCCTCCGCGCGCTGAAGAAGAAGATGCAGCGCGAGGGCGTGTTCCGGGAGATGAAGCTGCGCAGGGCTTTCGAGAAGCCCTCCGAGAAGCGGGCGCGGGAGAAGGCCGAGGCAGTCCGGCGCTACCGCAAGATGCTTCGCAAGCGTCAGGAACGCGAAGGCTACTAGGCCTTCAACCCTCCAGCGAGCTGCAAGCGCTTCCGACCCCGTCGGAGGCGCTTTTGGTCTTTCTGAAGGGTCCCGCCCCGGCGCGTACACGGGGCCGTCACAGGGACTTGATTTGAGGCAGGCGGCCGGCTTTCCGACAATCCGGCTCATGTTAGGACGCACGCTTGCCTTTGGCGCGGCCATGCTGGCATTTGCCGGTCTGGCCAACGCCTCGCCCAGCTACTGGAGATTCGAGTGGCCCAAGACCGACTTCGACAAGGCCTCGGTGCCGTTCGAGGAGATCCGCTCAGGCGGCCCGCCGAATGACGGCATCCCTCCGATCGATGACCCCGTCTTCGTCTCTGTGGGCGAGGTCGACGGCCTGCCGCCGCAGGAACCGGTCATCGGGGTGATCCTGAACGGCGAGGCCAAGGCCTACCCGCTGCGGATCCTGATGTGGCATGAGATCGTCAACGATGAGGTGGGTGGCGTACCCGTCTCGGTCACCTTCTGCCCGCTGTGTAACGCCGCGATGGTGTTTGACCGCCGAGTCGGGCCCCGGGTCCTGGACTTCGGCACCACCGGAAAACTGCGACGCTCGGACCTGGTCATGTACGACCGGCAGACCGAAAGCTGGTGGCAGCAGTTCATGGACGAGGCCATCGTCGGCGAGCTGACCGGGACCCGGCTGAAGGTCGTGCCGGCCCGCCTGGAAAGCTTCGAGAAATACCGGGAACGCGCGCCTGAGGGACTTGTTCAGGTTCCGACCAACCCGCGCATGCGGGCCTATGGCCAGAATCCCTACGTCCAGTATGACAGTTCCCGTCGGCCTTTCCTCTACGAGGGCGAGACGCCGGACGGCATCGCACCGCTTGCCCGGGTCGTCAGCCTGGAGGACAAATCAGAGGCCTGGGCGCTTGACCTGCTACGTCAGAAGGAAACGGTGACCACGAGCGGCGGCGTCACGCTGACCTGGACCGCAGGCCAGGCTTCAGCACTCGACTCGTCGATGATTTCGAGGGGCAAGGATGTGGGCAATGTCACGGCGATGAAGGACGGCGCAGACGTGCCCTACTTCGTGGATTTCGCTTTTGCCTTCCACGCCTTCCGGCCGGAAGCGCCGATCCACCTGCCGGAGTGATAAATGCAAACCCCCGCCGAAGCCCCGGCGGGGGGTCACACGTCTGGAGCCTTAAACAGGCGCCCTGTCTTTTACAGGAGTTCGCCCTTGACCGGCGTGGGTTCCTTGACGGCTTCCCAGTTCTCGCCGACTGCCATCAGGCAGGACATTCCGTTGGGACGGGTCAGCACGATCGTGAACGTGCCTTTCTCCGATGTGTAGAGCTCGATCAGGCCACCATTGCCGGCAAGCCCCACACCGGTCCGCACTTCTTGGTATCCGGTTTGAAGCCGCTTTTCGATGTCGGCATGGTTGCCACAGACCATCTGCGCGAACGCTGGCGTTGCGACCACTGAGGCCATGAGGACCGCCCCCACTGTCAGTGTTTTCTTCCGCAACATCTCCAGTCTCCTTTCTAGGGCCTTCCAGACCCTCACATCGGTTGTCTTCCCACCCGTTCTCCCTTGGCTGTTTGGTCCTTTGTGCTGGCTTAAGATCGGAACTGAGGCATTTCCGATGCCTTCTAACGTTCCTACCAGCTGCACGTTTACCTTACCGACATGGTATTAACAAATTCCTTAACAAGCCCTCCGGAATCTCCTGTCTACTCTCGTCACGCGAAGGTCATCTATCTGCGATGTTCATCACACTTACAATATTTTGGGTATCTCATCTCTCGTCAACCTATATATTGTAAAGAACTGTACAACCACTGCATGAATAACCTCGATACAAAACCAAACAAAAACAGCGCGCCGATGATGGCGCGCTGCTTCTTGTGACCCGGCGTGAGGGCGCGGTCACACCCTCTACGGGTTTATTTCATTGCTTTTACAACGTTCTCGCACATTGCCTTGGCGTCGCCGAACAGCATCATCGTGTTATCCCTGAAGAACAGCTCGTTGTCGACGCCGGCATAACCCGTGGCCATGGACCGCTTCACGAACAGCACCGTCTGGGCGTTTTCAACGTCCAGGATCGGCATGCCGTAAATCGGGCTGGCCGGGTCGTTCTTGGCGGCAGGGTTGGTGACGTCGTTCGCCCCGATCACGAAGGCCACGTCGGTCTGGGAGAAATCCCGGTTGATCTCCTCCAGTTCGAAGACCTCGTCATAGGGCACGTTCGCCTCGGCCAGAAGCACGTTCATATGACCGGGCATCCGTCCCGCGACCGGGTGGATCGCGTAGCGGACCTTGACGCCGCCTGACTTCAGGATATCCGACATCTCGCGCAGCGCGTGCTGGGCCTGGGCCACGGCCATGCCATATCCGGGAACGATAATGACCGAAGCCGCGTTCTGCATGATGAAGGCCGCGTCATCGGCAGCCCCCTGCTTGACGGTCCTGTCGCCGCTGGGACCGCACGCCGGGCCGGCCTGCTCGCCCCCGAAACCGCCCAGGATCACGTTGAAGATCGAGCGGTTCATGCCCTTGCACATGATGTAACTGAGGATCGCACCGCTGGATCCGACCAGCGCACCGGTGATGATCAGCGCGGTGTTGGCCAAAGTGAAACCGATGCCGCACGCTGCCCAGCCGGAATAGCTGTTCAGCATGGAAATCACGACCGGCATGTCCGCCCCGCCGATCGGCAGGATCAGCAACAGGCCCAGCGCGAACGCCACAAACACGATCAGCCAGAACACGAGGGCCTGCTGCTCCAGGGCGAACAGCACAAGCAGCGCAACCAATGCAATGCCCAGCGCCGCGTTGAGCGGGTGCTGCAGCGGGAAGGTCAGCGGCGCCGATCCGATCAGCGCCTGCAGTTTGCCGAACGCGATGACGGAGCCCGTGAAGGTGATCGCGCCGATGGCGGTGCCCAGGCCCATTTCGATCAGGCTGGCGGCGGGGATGTCCCCCGGCACGCCGATGCCGTATGCCTCCGGCTTGTAAAATGCCGCCGCCGCCACGAAGACAGCGGCAAGGCCAACCAGGCTGTGGAATGCCGCGACAAGCTGCGGCAAGGCGGTCATCTGGATCCTGAGCGCGATGACCGTCCCGATTGCGCCACCGACGACGACGCCGCCCAGGATCAGGGCATAGCTGAGGACCCCGGGCGACGCCAGCGTGGTGCCGACCGCGATCAGCATGCCGACGATGCCGTAGATGTTGCCCATGCGCGCCGTTTCCGGCGACGACAGGCCGCGCAGCGCCATGATGAACAGGACGCTGGAGATCAGATAGGCGAAGGCCGCGTAGTCTTCCATGTTGCGCAGATCCCCCGACCGCTCAGGACTTTGGTTTCTTTTTGAACATCTGCAGCATGCGCTGGGTCACGATGAATCCGCCGAATATGTTGACGGAAGCAAGCACCACGGCAACAAAACCGAAGATCTTCGACAGGTTCATATCCGCAGGCCCCGCGGCGATCAGGGCGCCGACGATGATGACGGAGGAAATCGCGTTGGTCACGCCCATCAGCGGCGAATGCAGCGCCGGTGTCACGTTCCACACCACGTAGTAGCCGACGAAGCAGGCCAGCACGAAGACGGTGAACAGGCTGAGGAAAGACATGCCGGTGGTCTGCTCGGCCTGCAGCACGAGCTGGTTGACCTGTCCGAGTACACGTTCCGCCTGAATCGCGACGCTGTTGGCTTGGTTTGCCAGCTCACGCGCGCTGTCGACCAGTTGTTCCTTTTCCATGCTTCGCTACTCCCCGGCCTTGTCCGGTGTGTCGGTATCCGTGTCCGGAGCCGCCTTGCGCCTCGCAGGCTGGCGGGCGGCCGGCTTTTCGGCACTGGCCGCCGCTTCGGCGACCCGCTCGTTGACGATCTCGCCGTCGCGTGTCACCAGCGAGCCGGCGACAATCTCGTCTTCCATGTCGATCTTCAGCGCCCCGGCTTCCGTGTCGACCATCGGCGTCAGGAAGCTGACCAAATTGCGCGCGAAGAGCTGACTGGCCGCCTGGGACACCCGTGACGGCACATTGGCATGGCCGACAATGGTCACACCGTGCTTGCGGACCGTCTTGCCGAACTCCGACAACGGGCAATTGCCGCCCCCTTCGACGGCCAGATCGTTGATCACCGAGCCCGGGCGCATCGACTTGACCATCTCTTCGGTGACCAACACGGGCGACTTGCGGCCGGGGATCTGTGCAGTGGTGATCACGATATCCATCTTGGTGATCGTTTCAGCGATCAGCGCCGCCTGCTTCTGCTTGTAGGCGTCCGACATTTCTTTGGCATAGCCGCCGGCCGTCTGTGCCTGCTGGAACTCTTCGTCCTCCACGGCAACGAAGCTGCCGCCAAGGCTTTCCACCTGCTCCTTGGTATCGGGACGCACGTCCGTTGCCGAGACAACGGCACCCAGGCGCTTTGCGGTGGCGATTGCCTGCAGTCCGGCGACCCCGGCCCCCATGATAAGAACCTTCGCCGGCGCGATGGTACCTGCCGCCGTCATCATCATCGGCATCACGCGGTGGTACTCGGCCAGCGCATCAAGCACCGCCTTGTAGCCGGCAAGGTTCGCCTGCGAGGACAAGACGTCCATCGACTGGGCCCGGGTGATGCGCGGCACCAGCTCCATCGCAAATGCGGTTACACCCTGCTTCGCCAGCGCCGCGACCAGCGCTGGCTCGGTCAGCGCCGACATCAGACTGACGAGAACCTGACCCTTTGCGAACAGACCGATCTCGTCAGTGCCTTCCGATGCCAGCATCGGACGCTGGACCTTCAGCACGACATCGGCGCCTTTGACCGCCGCGGCGGCGCCCTTGGCGATCTCCGCGCCGGCTTCCTTGAAGGCGGCATCGGGAACCGACGAACCGCCGCCCGCGCCCGCCTCGACCACGACCTGGGCACCGAGGTCGCGCAGCTTCTTGACGCTGTCGGGAGAGCCGGCGACCCGGCTCTCGTGCGGGCGCCGCTCCTTGATAATCGCGATTTTCATTGACCCCCCGAGACCGCTACCGGTCGACTGGTCTTTTGCCTATGAACCGTGCCCAGAGAATACACAAAGACCTTCCGGGCACAAGCGCCGGCTGGCTGAGGACTGCCGGGTTCCGCCTCATTCCAAGTCCAACGGGTTCCCGTCCTCGTCTACGAACATGACGGCCTCCCGCGCGCGGTATCGAAAGGTCACCCGGTAGCGACCGGCGTCTTCCCCCTCGCCCTTTTCTGTCACCTGGAAAACCAGCCCCTTGCGCATTTCGGATAGCAGCATGTCCGGTGTCAGACCAAGCCGGGCCGCAATGGCACCTGCATCAACGGTGATGTTGGGAGAACTGGTCGACATCTGGACGGGGACCGCTGAACCGTTTGCGCGCAGAGGCCAAGGTAGACCGGAATGCAGCACTGGCAAGCTGGGCCTGGCGGGTGGACCCCGGGGCCGTCACGTGCAAGTCTCGATCCGTCGAGCCTGAGACCGGATCCCCGATGCACGAGAGCCTCGCCGGCATATCCACAGCCAAGTTCCTGCTGGTCCTGTTGGCGACGGGTGTCATGGTGGCGGCCGTCGGGGCCGGCGGACTGCTGCTGGCATACACGCTCGGTCCGGAAATGGCGCGCGGTCAAGACTGGATCATGCTGACCGTCGCCGTGTCGACCGCCTGCATCCCCCTGCCCCTCGCCTGGCTGGTCGTGGGCCGCGAACGGATCGGCTGGAAGGCGCTGGGGTGGCGTGGCGCATCCAGGCGGCATGTGCTGCTGGCCGTCGCGGTTGCCATCCTCTACCTGCTTGCCGGAACGCTGGTTTATCGCATGGCGGGGCTACAGGACGCGCTGGACACCTACCTGCTGGAAGACTTCGCCCAGTATTTCGGCCGGGCAGGCCCGGAACCGCTCAGATTGATGGCCTTCCTGCTCGTGGTTGGCCCGCTGGCGGCGATTGCGGAGGAACTGTTCTTCCGCGGCTTTATCTACGGATGGCTGCGGCGCCGCATGCGGGCCTGGACCGCGGCAGGGATCAGCGCGGCGTGTTTCGCCGCCGTGCACTTCCATTACCTGGTGCCGGGCGGCACGCTGGGCCTGGCTGCCGCCGGCGACATCTTCGTCACTGGCCTTTTGCTGGCCTGGCTCTATCAGACAAGCGGCTCTTTGGCCCCGCCAATCGTCATGCACGCCGTCAACAACATAACGATCATCCTTTTCGTGGCTTTTGCGCTTTGACGGGCGGAAGGCCGGCGGCCTTGAGGGCCGCGGTCTGCCGTTTTTCCAGCGCCTTAACGTCAAAATCGCCGATCAGGTTGTGAAACAGGCTGTGCCAGTTGATCTCGGCGCGGAGGTGCATGAAGACCGAGCCGAGCCCGACAGCGGCGCGGTCCATCAACACGAACTCGCGCGGCGGCTCGACGCCGCCCAGCCGGCGCAGCTCGCGATGGACCCGGCCGGCGACCTGCGCGCCGTACAGACCGCTGTCGCTTTCCTGGATCTTCTGGACCTTGTCCTCCATCAGCGGCGCATAGATGAACTCTGCCCAGATGTTCAGGACGTCGATCATCTCCTTCGACATGTTGGTAAAGCTCCACGTCTCGTAGGCATGCACCGCCAGCGCCTCGTCCTTTTGGGAAAGCGCGCGATAAAGCTCGATGACACCGCTGACGAAGCTGGGCGGAAAGATCCGAACGCACCCGAAATCCAGGAGGTTGACGGTGTGGTCGTCGCGCACCGAGTAGTTGCCCAGATGCGGATCGCCGTGGATGACGCCGTATTCATAGAACGGCACATACCAGGCGTTGAACATGTTGCGGGCGATCCGGTTGCGGACCTCCAGATCGGCCGTCTTGAAGTCCATCAGCGCGGTCCCGTCCAGCCAGGCCATGGTCAGCAACCGGTCGGAACAAAGCTCGGGCAGTGCCGTCGGCACATGCACCTCGTCGACCCCGTCCAGCATATTCCCGTAGAGCACCATGTGTTTGGCTTCGCGCCGATAGTCCAGTTCCTCGCGCAGCCGCTCGGACAACTCCGCGTGGATCTGTCGGGTCGAGATCGCCTTGTCGTACCGTTCGTAGATTGAGAAAACCAGCTTCAGCTGCCGCAGGTCCGCTTCCACGGCCGAAGCCATGTCGGGATACTGCAGCTTGCAGGCCAGCCGCGTGCCGTCCTTGGCCGTTGCGGCATGGACCTGGCCCAGCGACGCGGCGTGCGCGGCATGCCGTTCGAACGAGCCGAACTTGCGCTGCCAGCCCACGCCCAGTTCCGCGGTCATCCGCCGCTTGACGAATGGCCAGCCCATCGAGGGCGCATTGGACTGGAGCTGTTTGAGTTCCTCCACATACTCTGCCGGCAGCGCATCGGGGACAGTGGCCAGGATCTGCGCCACCTTCATCAGCGGTCCCTTCAGGCCGCCCAAGGCGGTCCGAAGCTCCTCGGCGTGGCGTCCCTTGTCCAGCGACAGGCCCAGATAACGGGATCCCGCCAGGCGGGCGGCAAGCCCGCCCACCGCGCCGCCGACCTGGGCATAGCGCTTCACCCGCCCGGACAGCGACCCGTCGTCTTTCATCTGCTTTCTGGAGCGCCTGCTGGCCTGCTCCCGAGCGCCGTCCATACCTTGGGTCCTTTTGCTCATGATCGCTCACCAGCAGATACGATGGTCCGGCGGGGCCGGCTCAAAGGTCAGTGGCCGTTTGCCCTGAGCCAGAAGAGTATCCGCTCTGCCGCCCGTTCCCAATGCGCATCCAGCATGATCCCGTGCCCGGTATCCGCCAGGATTTCCGCCCGGGCGCGGAGGGTTCGCGCCGTGGACCGGACGAATGCGGGCGAAATGAGCGTGTCATGCTCCGCCCCCAACACCAGGATAGGCATATCTGCGTCGAGCCCGGCGGTATCGATGCGCAGCGGGTTGTGCATATCCAGCGTGGCACGCCGGGATTCCTGGTTCATCCTGCCGTAGTGCTGGGTGCTGCGGGTCTTGCAGGTGGCGCGCGAAAACAGCGTCTCGTGCAATCCGGCCGGTGTCGCGAAGACGGGACTGATATTCTGGATCAGCGCCAGTTCAATGGTCAGGCGTGGGCTCCACGCCGCCAACGACAGCGAGGGGCCCAACAGCCCCCCGGGCGGCACGGAGGCCATCAGCACCAGGCCGGCTGCCGTCGCTTCCATCAGGTGTTCCATGGCAACGAAGCCGCCCATGGAATGCCCGACGATCACCGGCGGCGCCGGGAGATCCTCGAGCACGGCGCGCAGGTCGGCCACATAGTCGGCGATGCCCAGACCGTCCAATTCGTCCTGGCCCACGCTGGCGCCGTGTCCCCGAAAAGACAAGGCGAAGGCATCGTAGCCGTGCTTTGCGAACCAGGGCAGGAAATGCTCGTCCCAGCACCAGGCCCCGGCGAAGGCGCCATGCAGGAACAATAGCGGCACCGGCCGCCGCACGGGCGCGGCGGGGTGCCGGTGAATGACCTCGATGCCGTGTGCGCCCCTCGGCACGCCCCCTCCCCGTTTGCGTGTTTTTCTTTTGTTTTAGCCCGTTTCCTCCAACTGGTCGACCAGCCGCTCGATCACCGCCAGGCCTCTGTCCCAGAAGGCCGGGTCCGACGCGTCCAGACCGAACGGCGCCAGGAGTTCCTTGTGGCGCAGGGTCCCGCCCGCCCTCAGCATATCCAGGTACCGTTCGGCAAATCCCTGCTCGGCGTCTTCGTAGAGAGAATACAGGGAATTGACGAGGCAATCGCCGAAGGCATAGGCGTAGACGTAGAACGGCGAATGGACGAAATGCGGGATGTACGCCCAGTAGACGCGGTACTCGTCGCCGAACCGCAGGGCCGGGCCCAAACTCTGTCGCCCCACATCCATCCAGATCTCTCCAAGCCGGTCGACCGAGAGTTCGCCTTCGCGCCGCTCGTCGTGCACTTGGCGTTCGAACTCATAGAAGGCGATCTGCCGCACGACCGTGTTCAGCATGTCCTCGACTTTCGCCGCCAACATGGTCCGACGCTGTGCGGGATCTTCGGTCGAAGCCAGCAGCGCCTGGAAGGTCAGCATCTCACCGAAGACCGAAGCGGTCTCGGCTAGGGTTAACGGGGTGTCGGCCATCAGATACCCCTGGTCGCCCGCCAGCACCTGGTGCACGCCATGACCCAGTTCGTGGGCCAGGGTCATCACGTCGCGCGTCTTGCCCTGATAGTTCAAGAGGAGATAGGGATGGGCGCTGGGCACCGTGGGGTGCGCGAAGGCGCCGCTGGCCTTGCCCGGACGGGCGGGTGCGTCGATCCAGCCGTTTTCGAAGAAGCGGCCGCCGATGCCGGCAAGTTCGGGCGAGAACGCCGCATAGGCGTCCAGGACGGTTCCGCGTGCCTCTTCCCATGGGATCAGGCGATCCTCCTCCTCAGGCAAGGGCGCCAGCCTGTCCCAGTAGTCCAGCTTGTCTCCCCCCAGCCACTTGGCCTTGAGGGAATAATAGCGATGGCTTAGCCGCGGATAGGCGCGCTTGACCGCATCGACCAGCGCATCGACCACCTCGTCTTCGACCAGGTTGGAGAGATTCCGCCCGGAGACCGGGCGGGGCAGCTTTCGCCAGCGGTCCTCGATCTCCTTGTCCTTGGCCAGGGTATTGGTGATCAAGGCGAACGTCTGGGCCTGCGCCGACAGCGTCTGGCCGATGCACAGAGCCGCGTCCTTGCGTTTCGACCCGTCGTGGTCCGACAGCTTGTCCAGGACTTCCGTCGTGGTCAGCTTCTCGCCGCGGAACGCAAACCGGAGTGCGGCCAGCGTCTCGTAGAACAGCCGGTTCCAGGCCGAGCGGCCGGTGATCGACTTCTCGTGCAGCAGGCGTTCCGCCTCGTCGGAGAGCTGGTGCGGCCGCATCACCCGTACGTCCCGCAGCCACGGACGGTACCGTTCCAGGCCGGCCGAGCCCGAGAGCATCGCTTCCAGGGCCGTCTCTTCCAGGCGATTGATTTCCAGGACAAAGAACAGCAGGACCGTGGAAATCGCGTTCACCCGTTCGGTCGCCGTCTGATAGAAGCGGCCGGCCTCCGGATCGCTCATGTCCTTCGAATAGACCAGCTGGGCGAAGCTCATGACCCGGCCGAGCACTTCCTGAAGCCGCTCGTATTCGACGATGGCATCGGCAAGTGCGTCACCGGTCAGCCCGGTCAGCGTTCCCTCGTAGGCCTCCGCGAACCGGCCCGCCGCCGCGTCGGTGGCGCTGAGATCCTGTTCCAGCGCCGGCGCATCGGGCCCGGGATAAAGCTCGCTGAGATCCCATTCCGGGAGGGTGCCAAGGGGGGTTCGTTCGCTCATGGGGGTTTACTCCGTTGCCTGCCGGCCGATATATGGCGTGCGCAAGTGGCCTGCAAGCGTGACAATGCGTCCCCTTTGCGCCGGACCAAGGGCAAGGAGAAGGATCGCGTGGACTACAGCAAAGTGCAGAACCTGCCCCTGCTCTTCTTCGAGCGGGCAGATCACTACGGCGATGCCCCGTTTCTCTGGAGCAAGCAGGGAGACACCTGGCAGTCTTTAAGCTGGGCCGATGTCGCGGAACAGGCATCCCGCCTGTCGCGCGGCCTTCGGGCCGTTGGGGTCGGCCGCGGGGACCGGGTCGGACTGGTGGCCGAGAACCGGCCGGAATGGATGATCGCCGATCTGGCGATCATGGCCGCGGGCGCGGTCACGGTGCCGGCCTACACCACCAACACCGTCAAGGATCACACGCATATCCTGTCCGACAGCGGTGCGAAAACCGTGATCGTGTCGACGGCCAAGCTGGCCGATCGGGTCGTGCCGGCGGCGATCCAGTTCGCCTGCGACAAGGTCATCTCGATGGAGCCTCTGGCCGATGTGCCCGAGCAGGGGGTCCAGGTGGTCCACTGGACCGACCTGATGTCCCGGGGCGCGGCGATGGAGAACGACGTTCTGGCCGAAGCCGGCAAGGCCAAGCGGGAAGACACCTGCTGCATCATCTATACGTCGGGCACCGGCGGCGAGCCACGCGGCGTGATGCTGAGCCACGGTGCGATGATCTGCAATGTCATGGGCGCGCATGACGCGCTTGCGGAACTGCCCGGCAATCGGGAAGGCGGCGAAGTCTTCCTTTCCTTCCTGCCGCTGTCGCACTCCTACGAACACACCTGTGGGCAGTTCTTTCCGATCGCGACGGGAGCACAAATCTACTACGCAGAAAGCGTCGACAAGCTGGTCGCCAATATCAGCGAGGTGAAGCCCACCATCATGCCGGCGGTGCCGCGCCTTTACGAGGCCATCCGCGGCCGGATCCTGCGCGGCGTGGAGTCCGCCGGCGGCTTCAAGGCGAAGATGTTCCGGAAGGCGGTGGAACTGGGATCGAAACACTACCGCTCACCCGAAAGCCTGACCCTGTCAGAGCGGCTGCAAAACACGCTGTTAGAACGCCTGGTTCGCCAAAAGGTGCGCGACCGTTTTGGCGGGCGCCTCAAGGCTTTCGTCTCCGGCGGCGCGCCGCTGAATTTCGAGGTCGGCCTGTTCTTCACCGCCGTCGGCTTGCGGGTCATGCAGGGATACGGACAGACCGAGGCCGCACCTGTGATCAGCGTCAACCGCTACGGCAAGAACAGACTGGACACCGTGGGGCTGCCGTTGAAGGGCGTGACCGTCAAGATCGCCGACGACGGCGAGATCCTGGTCCGCGGGGAACTCGTGATGAACGGCTACTGGAACCGGCCGCAGGAGACCGCACAGACGATCCGGGACGGCTGGCTGCATACCGGCGACATCGGCGAAATCGATGCGGACGGATACCTCAGGATCACCGACCGCAAGAAGGACATCATCGTCAACTCGGGCGGCGACAACGTCTCGCCGCAGCGGGTCGAAGGCATCCTGACCCTGGCCCCGGAGATCGCCCAGATAATGGTCTATGGCGACAAGAGGCCGTACCTGGTGGCATTGATCGTGCCCGACGAGGAATTCGTGATCCACTGGGCGCGCAGCCACAAGAAACCGCACGATCTTGCGCAGCTTGTAAGCGACGATGACTTCAGGGCAGAAATCCGCCGCGCGGTCGACAAGATCAACGAGGGCCTTTCGGTCATCGAGAAGGTGCGGAATTTCGCCCTCATCCCCGAGGCCTTCTCGGTCGAGAACGAGATGCTGACACCCTCCATGAAGATCCGCCGGCATATCATCACCAAGCAGTATGAAGAGCGGATTCTCGGCCTCTATGGGTCCTGACGCCTGCAAGAAGTCTGGCGTTTCGACGGCGGCGAACCTATAACCGGATTCTGGGCTCTGAGCAGTTGCCTGCCGGAATGAGGATGCACATGATCCGGATCTCAGCCTCTCTCGTGGCGGTCGGTCTGTGGCTTGCGCTATCAGGCTGTGCCGAGCCGACCGTTGCCGTGGATGCCGGAACGACGGTCGCCGAAGTCCGCGATTTCCAGACGATCAAGGACGACGCACGAATCAAGCTGCAAGTCGCCCGCGATTTCCTGGACGATCAGTCGGGCTTGTTCAAGCATGTCAACGTGGATGTCTACGAGTCCAGCGTGTTGCTGACCGGCGTGGTCGACTCCGGCGCGGACAAACTGCGCGCCGTCGACATCGTCAAGTCGGTCGACGGCGTGCGGACCGTTCTTGACGAGATCCAGGTGACCTCCGACGGCGACTTTCAGCAGGCGGCAGAGGACGTGGCGATCGAAACCACGATCAAGATCCGTCTGCTGGACGAAGAGGAAATCAACTCGGTGAATATGCGCTGGCGTTCGGTAAACGGAACAGTCTACCTATTCGGACGCGCCCTCAACGAGCAGGAGCAGCGGGACGCCATCGAGGTGATCAAGGACGTCAAGGGCGTTCGTCGCGTCATCAACCGCCAGTTCATTCGCCCGGCGCCGGGCTGACCCACCTGAACGAGCAGTCTCGGTGAGGCAGCCCTTGAGACGCCGGGTCTCGAGATCGATTCCCGTGATCCGATGCCGCAGTAGCGGGTCCGTACCGGTCCGCCTGAATTCTCAGGCGAACTCGTTCTCCACCACCGGCTCTTTTGCGCCGGTCATGTAGGCAACGGCATCCGACATCGAGTGCTTCTTAGGGTCGATAATGCAGAGCCGCTTGCCGAGGCGGTGGATGTGGATGCGGTCCGCGACTTCGAAAACGTGCGGCATGTTGTGGCTGATCAGGATGATCGGGATGCCGCGCGCCTTGACGTCGAGGATGAGCTCAAGCACGCGCCGGCTTTCCTTCACGCCGAGGGCCGCGGTCGGCTCGTCCATGATGATGAACTTTGTCGCGAAAGCGGCAGCACGGGCCACCGCCACACCCTGGCGTTGGCCGCCGGACAGCGTTTCCACCTGCTGGGTGATGGACTGTACCGTCATCAGCCCGAGCTCGGTCAGCTTCTCGCGGGCAAAACGCTCCATCTCCTTCTGGTCGAGCATCCGGAGCCATTTGCCCAACCAGCCCTTCTTGCGGATCTCCCGGCCGACAAACATATTGTCGGCGATCGACAGCGCCGGGCTGAGCGCCAGCGTCTGGTAGACGATTTCGCTATCGTGGCCGCATGCTCGGTCATCGATTTCAAGCTGGTCGTGATCGACGGCTGGCTTCCCGAACCGATCCGCCGCGACCTGATCGATCTGACGGACGAAAAGACCCCGACCTCGATCTAGCCGGGCTTTTGCGTCCGGAACTGCGCGAAGGCACGGTCGGCCCCGACGCGCGTGCGCTCGGCGCCGCGAGCCTCCCCTTGTCCCGGCGTTTTATGGCGTCGCAGGCCATTTCGAGCCGCGGCAATGGTGGTTCAGGCTGACCGAGTAACGGGACCGTTGGCTGTGCCGACGTGTCACAAGGCGTCATGCGTCATGACGCGGTTGCGCGGTAACTGCGGTACCAATCGATGAAACGCTCCACTCCCTCTTCCAGGCTTGTCGAAGGTTGGAAGCCGAAATCGTTCTGCATCGCATCGATATCGGCATATGTCCGGGGGACGTCGCCCGGCTGCATCGGCTCCATGATCATATCCGCCTTGCGGTTGAGGGCGCGTTCGATCAGCTCGATCAGATGCATCATACGTTCGGGACGGTTGTTCCCGATATTATAGAGGCGGTGAAGTTCCTGACCGCCGTTTCCTTCGGGGGGGCTGTCCAGACAGGCGACCAGCCCCTTCACGATGTCGTCGACATAGGTGAAGTCCCGTTCCATGTCGCCCTCGTTGAAGACCTGGATCGGGCGGCCCTGCATGATCGCATCAGCAAAAAGGTACGCCGCCATGTCCGGACGCCCCCAGGGTCCGTACACCGTGAAGAACCGCAGGCCGGTGGCCGGAATGCCGTACAGGTCGCTGTAGGAATAGGACATCAGTTCGTCGGCGCGCTTGGTCGCGGCGTACAGCGACATGGGCCGGTCGACCCTGTCCTCCACCGAGAACGGCAGCTTCGTGTTGCCGCCATAGACCGAGGAGGATGACGCATAAACAAGGTGCTTCAGCGACCCGAGGTTTCGGCACAGCTCGAGAATGACAAGATGTCCTATCAGGTTGCTGTGGGCATAGATGAACGGGTTCTCCAGCGAGTGCCGGACCCCGGCCTGCGCGGCAAGATGCACGACCCGATCGATGTCGGCGTGGCCCGCGACGATACCCGCCATCGCCTCGCGATCGGCGATATCGGCCACGTGAAATGCGAATCCGTCCCGCCCCTCGAGACCGGCCAGGCGCGCCCGCTTCAAGTCGACGGAGTAGTAGTCGTTCAGGTTGTCGACCCCCACCACCGAGTCGCCCCGAGCCAACAGGTGCTCACAAACATGATAGCCAATGAAGCCGGCGGCGCCGGTGACGAGAACGGTCATAAAGGGTCCCTGGTACGATGGCGGCGACTGCGGGAGTCCGGCCATGCTATAGCCCGGCTTGCCGTCAAAAGCACCATCGCAGTGGCGGATTCCTTGAAGGAAATGCAAACCCGCGTCTGTCAGGCTTGCTGGCACCGGGGACCCCCGGCTTCGGTATTCTGACTTGAAATTTATGTCAGTAATGCTAACCTATTAAGACTTGCCCATTGAAGCGAGCGGCGAAGGCCGTACTGTACGGGTAGGTTGCGCAAAAGGGTGCACCATGGCCGTTACGCAAGTATCCCTTGACGACAAATACACGCTTGATCGTGGACGCATCTATCTGACGGGCACGCAGGCGCTCGTGCGCCTGCCGATCATGCAACGCCAGCGTGACCTGGCCGCCGGCCTCAACACGGCCGGGTTCATCTCAGGCTATCGAGGATCTCCCCTGGGCGCGGTCGATCAGCAACTCTGGCGCGCCCAGCAGCACCTGGATGCCCACAAGATCCACTTTCAGCCGGGCGTCAACGAGGATCTGGCCGCGACGGCGGTCTGGGGGACCCAGCAGGTCGGCATGTTCCTGGGCGCGACCGTCGATGGCGTCTTCGCCATGTGGTACGGCAAGGGCCCCGGGGTCGACCGCAGTGGCGACGTCCTGCGGCACGGAAACTTCGCCGGCACCTCGAGGCATGGCGGCGTCCTGCTGCTGGCCGGCGACGACCACACCTGCAAATCCTCGACGACGGCCCACCAGACCGAATACGCCTTCATGGACGCCATGATTCCGGTGCTCAACCCTGCCGGCGTCCAGGAATTCCTGGATCTTGGCCTCTACGGGTTCGCGCTGTCGCGCTATTCCGGCTGTTGGGTCGCATTCAAGACGATTGCCGAGACGGTGGACACGTCCGCCTCCTGTCATGTCGACCCGTCCCGCATCGATATCCGGCAACCCGACGATTTCGAGATGCCGCCGGGCGGCCTCAATATCCGGTGGCCGGACCCGCCACTGGACCAGGAGAGCCGGCTGCACGAACACAAGCTCTACGCGGCGCTGGCCTTTGCGCGTGCCAACGGCCTCAACCGCACCGTGATCGATGGGCCCAAGCGCCGACTGGGCATCGTCACCTGCGGGAAGTCCTATCTCGACGTTCGCCAGGCGATGGAGGACCTGGGCATCACCGAGGCCTACGCACGGGATCTGGGGATCTCGCTGTACAAGGTCGCCATGACCTGGCCGCTCGAGCGCGAAGGAATGCGCCAGTTTGCGGAAGGCCTCGAGGAGATCCTGGTCGTCGAGGAAAAGCGCGCCCTGATCGAAAACCAGCTCAAGGAACAGCTGTACAACTGGAACGCCGACATCCGGCCCCGGGTGATCGGCAAGTTCGACGAGAACGGGACCTGGCAATTGCCGTCGACAGGCGAGTTGACGCCTGCCCGCATCGCCCGCGTGATCGCCGGACGGATCGCCCGCTTCCACTCCTCGCCTTCGATCGAGGAGCGGCTGAAGTTCCTGGAGGCCAAGGAGAAACAACTCCAGTCGAAGACCGCCGCACTGACGCGGATCCCCTATTTCTGCTCCGGCTGTCCGCACAACACATCCACCCGTGTCCCCGACGGCAGCCGCGCGCTGGCCGGGATTGGCTGCCACTACATGGCGCAATGGATGGACCGGCGTACCGAGACCTTCACGCAGATGGGCGGCGAAGGCGCCCCCTGGGTCGGCCAGGCGCCGTTCACCGAAGAGGGCCATGTCTTCGTCAATCTGGGCGACGGGACCTACTATCACTCGGGCCTGCTGGCGATCCGCCAGGCAATCGCAGCCAAGGTCAACATCACCTACAAGATCCTCTACAACGACGCGGTTGCCATGACGGGCGGCCAGCCGGTAGACGGCCCGATGACCGTGACCGGCATCGCCCATCAGGTTGCGGGCGAAGGGGCGACGGAAGTGGTCGTCGTCTCCGACGAGCCCGAGAAATACGGCAGCGGCAGTGCACTGCCGCCGGGAACGACGATCCACCACCGTGACCAACTGGACAAGGTCCAGCGCCGCCTGCGCGACGTCGAAGGCGTCACGGTCCTGATCTACGACCAGACCTGCGCTGCTGAAAAACGCCGCCGGCGCAAGCGCGGTCTTTTCCCCGACCCGCCCAAGCGCGCCTTCATCAACGAGAGCGTCTGCGAAGGGTGCGGCGACTGCTCGGTCAAATCGAACTGCCTTTCGGTGACGCCCAAGGAGACCGAGTTCGGGCGCAAGCGTGCCATCGACCAGTCTTCGTGCAACAAGGACTTCTCGTGCATCAACGGCTTCTGCCCCAGCTTCGTCACCGTGCATGGCGGCCAGCCCCGCAAGCGCGCCGGCAGCGAGGCGGATGCCGCCGCAGGACCGATGGAGGTCCTGCCCGAACCGCAGATCCCGTCTCTGGATCAGCCCTATGGCATCCTGGTGACCGGCATCGGCGGCACCGGTGTCGTTACCCTGGGCGCCCTGATCGCGATGGCCGCCCATATCGAAGGCAAGGGCTGTTCGGTCCTGGACATGGCGGGCCTCGCCCAGAAGGGCGGCGCCGTGACCAGCCATATCCGCATCGCATCCACGCCGGAGGACATCCACGCCGTGCGCATTGCGGCCGGCGGCGCCGGCCTGCTTCTGGGCTGCGATATCGTCGTTGCGGGTGGGTTCGATGCCCTGTCGAAGACCCAGCAAGGCAAGACACGCGCCGTCATCAACAGCCAGCAGACGGTAACAGGCGATTTCACGCGCAATCCCGACCTGCCGTTCCCGGATCAGGAACTGAGGCACCTGATCCGCGATGCGGTCGGCGCCCAGGCGGCGGATTTCGTGGACGGGACGGCGCTGGCCACCGCGCTGTTGGGAGATGCCATCGCCGCGAACATCTTCATGCTGGGCTTCGCCTGGCAGAAGGGACTGGTGCCAGTCAGCCTCGACGCCCTGATGCAGGCGATCGAACTCAACAAGGTCGCTGTGGAGTTCAACAAGAACGCGTTCATGTGGGGGCGGCGCGCCGCGCATGACCCAGCCGCCATCGAACGGCTTGCGGCCCCGCGGCGCAGATCCTCGGACGAGATCGCCACCACGTTGGAGGCGATCGTCGAAAAACGGGTTGCCGAGCTGAAGCGATACCAAGGCAAGGCATACGCCCGCCGCTACAAGGACCTGGTGGTCGCAACCCAGCGGACCGAAGCCCAGCGCATGCGCGGTGAGGATGCCCTGTCGATCGCCGTCGCGCGCTACTACTTCAAGCTGCTGGCCTACAAGGACGAGTATGAAGTCGCGCGGCTGTTTTCCGACGGCTCCTTTGTGCAGCGGCTGAAGGACCAGTTCGAAGGCGATTTCAGCCTGCGGTTCCACCTGGCACCCCCCCTGATCGCCCCAAGGGACCCGGAAACCGGCCTCCTCATCAAGAAGGAGTTCGGCCCCTGGTTGATGGTTGTGTTCAAGGCCCTGGCCAAGCTGAAGTTCCTGCGCGGAACGCCGTTGGATATCTTCGGCTACACCCAGGAGCGGCGGACAGAACGCCGGTTGATCGCGGACTACGAACGCACGATTGCGAAGCTCCTGGACGGCCTGGCCCCGGACAATCACGCCACCGCCGTCGCCTTGGCCTCGGTGCCGGAACAAATCAGGGGCTATGGCCATATCAAGGAACGCCACCTTGCAGAGGCGCAAGCTCACGAAGCCACCTTGTGGCAGGCGTTCGAAGACCCCGTCCGCCGGCAGGCCGACGCCGTCGAGTAGACCTTCTTCCCAGGCCTTCCGCACGTCCCGAGACCGGCCCGGTGCGTTCATGCCGCCTGAAGGCACGGTCCTAAAGCCTCCCTGCCCCAAATAAGTGCCGGCCGCCCCCGGGGGAGGGCGGCCGGCGTTCCGGGCAGTAGCAGTTCCGGAGGTAGAGAGGGATCCGGACGGTATGATGGCCCCGAAGGACCCTTCATATTCTGCACTGCCACGGAACCCCTATGGCAACGAGGCAGCCTATTAGCAGCCGTAAGCCGACCACTAGTCTTAATCAGACATGAATTCTTGTAATACGGATGAAGTTGCTCAGCAAATACTTTCGTTTAGAATTAGGTAAGCATTTCATATTGAATCAATTACCCTTCTTATCTGACAAACTTAGGTAAAATTTTCATTAAAATGATAATACACTCAGCCCCTTGAAATCGAGGCGTTTGTTCGCGCAAGGCGCGGATTTCAAACGATCTTAAGCAACCTTCTGTTTTTCCTTTTGCGCGGTCGGAATCCAGTTGCCGACCGTCTGATGTTCCGATATGGCATTTACGCATGGCTGCCTTGCAGCAAGTGCCTGGGACCGAATCCGAAACAAGAAACGCCCCCGTTTCCGGTACAGGGGCGAAAGAAGACGCTGGTCCCGGCACCCCTCATTAAACAACCGATACAACCCAGAACCACAGGGAAAGGGTGTCATGAAACTCACGAATGCAAGATTTGCCGGTGCATCGATCACCGCGCTCGCGGTGGCGGCCGCGTTGGGCCTCGGTTCGATGACCGCCACGGCGGCCGAGAACGCACTCAGGATCGCCAACATGGACGAGCCCGATACGCTGGATCCCCACAATGCCAACGGAACCTGGGAAAACCGGATCCTCGGCGACATGTTCCTCGGCCTGACGACCGAGGCGGCGAACGGCAGTGTCATCCCTGGCGCCGCGGAGACCTGGACGGTCAGCGAGGACGGCACGGTCTATACGTTCACGATCCGCGACCACAGCTGGTCCGACGGCACACCGGTCACGGCCGACGACTTCGTGTTCTCGCTGCGGCGGATCCTGGATCCCCAGACCGCTGCGAAATACGCGTCGCTGCTGTACCCCATCAAAAACGCCGAGGCCGTCAACACCGGCAAGTCACCGCTCGAGAACCTGGCGGTTCGCGCGGTCGACGACAAAACACTGGAGATCACTCTGGAATCGCCGACGCCCTATTTCCTGGCCCAGCTGCCCCACTACACCGCCTGGCCGGTGCCAAAGCACGCCGTGGAAATGCACGGCGCGAACTGGGTCAAGAAGGAGAACATCGCGTCCAACGGCGCCTATATGCTGGACGAGTACCTGCCCAACACCCATGTCAAGTTGGTCAAGAACCCGAAGTTCTACGACGCGGCGAACGTTTCCATCGACACGCTCTACTTCTATCCGGGCGAGGATCGGGCCCAGGCGCTGAAGCGGTTCCGGGCCGGCGAAGTGGACGTTTCCACGGACTTCGCGTCCGACCAGATCAGGTGGCTGAAGGAGAACCTGCCCGACCAGACACGGATCGCCCCCTATCTCGGCATCTATTACTACGTCATGAACACCGAGAAGGAACCCTTCACCGACCCCCGCGTGCGCCAGGCCCTGTCCACGGTCATCGACCGGGAGACGATTGTCGACAAGGTGATGAAGACCGGTGAAGTGGCCGCCTACAGTTTCGTTCCGCCCGGCACGGGCAACTACGGCGAGCCCTCCTACGTAAGCTGGAATGGCATGTCCACCGATGAGCGCGTGGCAAAGGCCCAGGACCTGCTGGCCGAGGCGGGCTACGGTCCGGACAATCCGTTGAAGTTCACCCTGCGCTACAACACCTCGGAGAACCACAAGCGGATCGCGATCGCGGTCAGCTCCATGTGGAAGGAGCTTGGCGTCCAGGCCGAGCTGTTCAATTCCGAGGTCAAAGTCCACTACAACGACCTGCAGGAAGGCGACTTCCAGATCGCCCGCGCCGGCTGGATCGCGGACTATGACGATCCGCAGAACTTCCTTTACCTGCTGGAGACCAAGGCCGGTCCAATGAACTACGGCAACTTCTCCAACGCCGACTTCGATTCGCTGATGGAGCAGGCCGCACGGACCACGGACCTGGACAAGCGGGCCGACCTCTTGGCCCAGGCCGAGCGCGTCGCGATGGACGCCCAGGCGAATATTCCGATCTACTACTATGTTTCGAAGAACCTCGTATCGGATCGCGTCGTCGGCTGGCAGGACAACGCCAAGGACATTCACCGCAGCCGCTGGCTGTCACTCAAGGACTGATCCCATCGGATCGCGCGGCAACCGGATCGACAATCCGGTTGCCGCGTCTCTTTCGCTGATGCTCTAATCGCCTATTCGGGGGTACCAGGCGATGTTGTCCTACGCACTTCGACGCCTGCTGGGCGCAGTGCCGACCATGTTTATCATCGTGACCGTCGCGTTCTTCATGATGCGCGCGGCCCCCGGCGGACCGTTCGATCTGGAACGCGCCCTGCCGCCGGCAATCGAAAAGAACCTGCTGGCCGCCTACAACCTGGATCAGCCCCTGTACATGCAGTACCTGCATTATCTGGGCGACGCGGTGCAGGGCAACTTCGGCCCCTCTTTCAAATACCAAGACTTCACCGTCACCGAACTGATCATGATCGGCTTCCCGGCATCGCTGAAGGTCGGCGGGACAGCCATCGTCCTGGCGGTGTTGATCGGAACCTTCTGCGGCACCATGGCCGCACTGAGACAGAATTCCTGGGTCGACTACACGGTGATGGGCTTTGCCATGACCGGGATCGCCATCCCCAACTTCGTGATGGCGCCGTTGCTGACGCTGATCCTTGGTGTCTATCTCAGCCTGCTTCCGGTTGCCGGCTGGGGCGGCGGAAGCCTCGAACACATCGTGCTGCCGGTGGTCGCGCTGGCCTTGCCGCAGATCGCCTATATCTCGCGCCTCACGCGCGGTTCGATGATCGAGGTGCTGAACTCCAACTACATCCGCACCGCCCGCGCCAAGGGACTGCGTGAGAAGATCGTAGTGGCGCGCCACGCTCTGCGCGGGGCGCTCTTACCGGTGTCAAGCTACTTGGGTCCGGCCACCGCCGCCGTGGTGACCGGATCGGTGGTCATCGACTCGATCTTCGATATTCCCGGGCTGGGCCGCTACTTCGTGCAGGGCGCCCTCAACCGCGACTACACGCTGGTGATGGGCGTGGTGATCTTCTACGCCACCCTGATCATCGTTTTGAACCTGATCGTCGACCTGATCTACAGCCTCTTGGATCCGAAAGTGAGGTACGACTGATGGCGGTCCACCTGACGGCAGATTCCGATGCCCTGGCGCCGGTGGCGGAGATCGAGGGCCGCAGCCTCTGGCAGGACGCGCTGGGCCGGCTGCTGCGCAACAAGGCCGCCGTGGTGTCTATAGTGATCCTCACCATCATCGCCTTGATGGCGGTGTTCGCGCCCTATCTCAGCCCGCACGCATATGACGAGATCTACTGGGACTTCATCACGGCGCCGCCGAACTTCGAACAGTCACACTGGTTCGGGACGGACCCCAACGGGCCCGACCTCTTCGTCCGCACGCTTTACGGCGCCCGCGTCTCGCTGATGGTCGGGGTGGTCGCAACGGGCGTCAGCCTGCTGATCGGCGTGACCTATGGCGCGGTCGCCGGCTATGCAGGCGGGCGGACCGACCAGATCATGATGGCGATCGTCGACATCATGTATTCCCTGCCCTTCATGTTCTTCGTGATCATCCTGATGGTGGTGTTCGGGCGGAACATCTTCCTGATCTTCGTCGCCCTGGGCGCAGTGGAATGGCTGACCATGGCCCGCATCGTGCGCGGCCAGACCCTGTCGGTGCGCCAGAAGGAGTTCATCGAAGCAGCGCACGCGTCGGGCGTCTCCACCTTCAACATCCTGCGCAAGCACATCATCCCGAACGTGCTGGGACCCGTGATCGTCTATGTCACGCTGACGATCCCGCAGGTCATCCTGACCGAGAGTTTCCTGTCCTTCCTGGGATTGGGCGTGCAGGACCCGCTGACCAGCTGGGGCGTGCTGATTTCCGAAGGCGCCCGGCAGATGGAAGAGGCGCCGTGGCTGCTCATCTTCCCGGCGGTGTTCCTGGGCGCGACGCTGTTCTGCTTCAACTTCATCGGCGACGGTCTGCGCGACGCGCTGGATCCGAAGGATCGCTAGCGCATGGAGGCGATCCTCAACGTCCAGGATCTGGACACGCGCTTTTTTACCCCCGACGGCGAGGTCGAGGCGGTCAGCGACGTGAATTCCCAGATCGCGGCCGGCGAAAGCGTCGGCGTGGTCGGCGAGAGCGGTTCGGGCAAGTCGCAGCTGTTTCTGTCCATCATGGGGCTGTTGGCCAAGAACGGCCACGCCACGGGAAGCGCGCGGTTCAAGGGCCAGGAGCTGATCGGCATGCCGGCGGCACAGATGAACAAGGTCCGCGGGGTCAAGATGTCGATGATCTTCCAGGACCCGATGACCTCGCTCAACCCGTTCCTGCGGGTCTCGCGCCAATTGACCGAGGTGCTGATGGAGCATCAGGGCACGGGCCAGGCCGACGCCCGCCGCCGGGGCATCGAGATGCTGGACATGGTCGGCATCCCCGAAGCCAAGAAACGCTTCGACATGTACCCGCACGAGTTTTCCGGCGGCATGCGCCAGCGGGTGATGATCGCCATGGCACTGTTGTGCCAGCCCGACCTGTTGATCGCCGACGAACCGACGACGGCGCTGGACGTCACCGTCCAGGCGCAGATCCTGGATCTGATGTCGGACCTGAAACGTGATTTGGACACAGCGATCGTCATCATCACCCACGACCTGGGCGTCGTGGCGGGCCTGTGCGACCGGGTCATGGTCATGTATGGCGGACGCATCGTCGAACGGGTGCCGGCCTACGACATCTTCAAGCACCCTGCCCATCCCTACACGCTGGGCCTGCTGCATTCGATGCCGCGTCTGGACGAGACCGGCGCGGAGGAACTGCCGACCATCCCGGGCCAGCCACCCAACCTGCAGAACCTGCCCACGGGCTGTGCCTTTCGCGCCCGGTGCGATTTTGCGCAGGAACGTTGCGCCGCCGAGCTTCCGCCCCTGCGACCGATCGCGCCCGATCGCGCCAAGTCCTGCCTGCGCGATGACATCGCGGAGCTGGCGGTATGACGGAACCCATTCTGTCGGTCCGCGACCTGAAGGTGCACTTTCCGATCCGCACCGGCGGGCTGCTGGTCGGCCAGTACACGCCCCTGAAGGCGGTCGACGGCGTCAGCTTCGACCTGATGCCGGGCGAGACACTGGGGATCGTCGGCGAGTCCGGCTGCGGCAAGTCCACGCTCGGACGGGCCGTCCTTCAGCTCATCCCATCAACCGCCGGCCAGGTGGTGTGGCTGGGCGAAAACCTGGTGGACCACTCCGAAGACGCGCTCCGGGCGAAACGGGCGGAAATGCAGATCATCTTCCAGGACCCGCTGGCCAGCCTGAACCCGCGCATGACCGTCGGAGACATCATCGCGGAACCGCTGTTGACGCACACGCCCGGCCTGTCGAAGAAGGACGTCAAGGCGCGGGTCAAGGACATGATGGCCAAGGTCGGCCTGCTGCCGCAGATGATCAACCGCTACCCGCACGAGTTTTCGGGCGGCCAGTGCCAGCGGATCGGCGTCGCACGGGCAATGCTGTTGAATCCGCGCCTGATTATCTGCGACGAACCGGTCTCGGCCCTGGACGTCTCGATCCAGGCGCAGATCGTTAACTTGCTGATGCGGCTACAGCGCGAGTTCGGGCTGTCGCTGATGTTCATCAGCCATGACCTGTCTGTCGTCCGGCACATCAGCACGCGGATCATGGTTCTGAATCTGGGCCGGATGATGGAAATCGCCGACCGGGATTCGCTCTACAAGGCGCCGCGCCACCCCTACACCAGGGCGCTGATCTCCGCGGTGCCGATCCCGGATCCGCGCTTGAACGAAACAAGAAGCGGATCGCGCTGGAGGGCGACCTGCCCAGCCCGATGGCTCCGCCGTCCGGCTGCGTCTTCCGCACACGCTGCCCGCAGGCAACCGAGCTGTGTGCGGCGGAAACCCCGCCGATGGAAGAGGCCGGCCCGAACCACAGCCTCGCCTGCCACCACTGGCGGGACTAGCTGGAGATCAGAACTGCTCCTGCCCGTAGGACCGCGTGCGATCCGGAAAGTCACGGTAAAGCCTGAAGGTGACGCCGGCGACGAGCCGGTTGACGCCGTGATGCGCCCCTTCGGCGGGTTCGGTCCGGCTGGCAACGTGGGCGAAGGCGGCTTCCAGCTGCGCCATGTCCCGGGTTTCGATCATCAGGTGGAACTCGCCAAGTCCCGGCGGCGCGAGGCCCAGCTTGCGCCGCATCAGACGGTGCGTCTCGACCAGGCCCTGTGATTCCAGATGCTCCATGTATCCCGCCAGCGCGTCGGTGAACGCCGTGCCCCGCACGCCCGGCTTCAGGTTGAACCAGATGTGATAGATGTCCATCGCGCACCTCGCAATTCCGGCAAGTGGCCGGCGACTTTAGGCCGGAGCGCCCGCGGCCGCAATTCCGCCACATGCCCTTGCGAGTTTGCGCGCGATGCCCCGCCTGCTGACCGCGTTTGCCGCATTCACACTTGCCGCCCTCGCCCCCGCCGGGGCGCTGTTGGCGGCGCTCGTCTGGGAGCCGCCCGCGCCGCACACCAACGAAACCCGCCTGGCGCACATCGCCGGGCCAGCCCGTGCACGCCTGGCGCCCTACTTCCAGCGCGCCGGCATCGCCTATCCGCCACACCGCGTGGTGCTGTCCGCCTTCAAACGCGAGCGCCTGCTGCGTCTCTATGCGGCGGCGTCCGACGGCACCGTGCGTTACATACGCGATTACCGCATCGTCGGCAGTTCCGGCGGGCCGGGCCCCAAGCTTGCCGAAGGCGACGGCCAGGTGCCGGAGGGCATCTATCCCGTCGGTTATCTCAACCCCAATTCGGTGGTCTATCTGTCCCTGCAGGTCGGCTATCCCAACGCCTTCGACCGGCGCATGGCCGCACGCGACGGGCGACACGACCTGGGCGGCGAGATCATGATCCACGGCCCCAGCCCGGGCACCCGCGGCTGTCTGGCGCTTTCCCGGCGGGCGATCGAAGAGATCTATGTGGCCGCGGCCGACGCGGGCGCCGCCACCACGACCGTCATCATCAGCCCCGTCGACTTCGCCACCGGTCCGCCGCCGGCAGCGGAACCGGCCTGGACCGTGGCGCTCTTTGCGGAGATCGCCGCGGCGCTGGCCACGCTCCCCTCGCCGCTGGAGACCTGGCGGCTCGCTGAGGCGCAATCAATCGAACGATAGCCCGGTTCAACTCGCCGACGGCGTCTCCTCCAGGGTGGGCAGGCCCAGATCGGCGGCCTGCTGTTGTTCCTCTCTGGCGAAAGATGCCAGGCTCTCCTCGCCGGCCGGATCAGGGTTCTTGAGATCCTCAAGCGCCACCTCGAACTCCTCCCGGTCGGCCAGATCGCGTATCTGCCCGGTGAGCGCGAGGGAATCGCCTGTGCCTTGCGCAAGCGTAAGGCCGCCGGTCACGATCACCTTCATCGACGTGATGTCGTCGCCATGGCCCTTCGCCTGCAGCGCATCCACCACTAGCGCCTCGACGTTGCCCCTGCTCAGTTCCCGGTAGATGACATAGGCGCCGACCAGGGCCTTGCCGCGGTAATAGGATGTGTTGCGGAGATGCCCGGCCGCCTGCACAAGCTTGTCTTTCGCTTCCTGGGACAGGCCGCCCGCCTTGATGCGCTCGTCGATGCGCGCCCCCAGCGCTGCGGACACCTGGTCGAGTTGCCTGATCGTGACGACCACGCTGTCGCCCGCGTAGGCGCCCGAGCCTTCGGCCTCCAGCTGTTGCACCGCAAGCAGCGTCTGGAGCACGTCCTCGTCCTTCATCTCAAGACCGTCATAGGCGGCCACGAAACCGCGGCCGACTTCCGCGATCATCATGTTCAGTGCCCGTTCAGTCACAGCAGCTGCGCTGACGACGTTCAGCGTACAGTACATTGCGGGCACGTCGTCCTCCAGGGCGGCCCGCATCAGTTCAGTCAGCGCGGCCTCCACGAATGGTCCGCCATACCCGTTGTCCAACAGTCCCGTCTGTTCCAGGACAAGGTCCATCGCGACGCAATACTCCTCCGCCGTGGCAATGACTGTCGGCTGGATGTGATAGTCGATGGCGGCGTCTACCACGGCGTCCTGAACGCTTTCCAGCGCCTCCTTCGCCGTCTGGCAGCCGCCCAACATCAACACGCCCGCTGTTGCCGCAGCCGTTGCCAGTCCCTTGGTACCTTGTCGCATAACGTTTCCTCCCTTTTTTCTCCGGCCTGCGGATCTATTTCCTCACCAACGTTTTGCAGACCGAGCCGTTTCGTCCCATTTCAGAGTCGCGGTTGATATCGGATACCGCCCGTAGAATTGCCGCATGCAGGGCGCGGTTCGCCGCCGCAGCCTCGCTGGCCCCCTGCCCGGGCAGCGTGAATGCCGTTGCCTCGAACTGCTCCAGGGTGGAAAGCCGGTGAACAGACATGCCGATTTTTGCATGGGCGACAAACCGTTCGCTGTCGGGATCGCGGCCGTGCCGTTCCACATCGACCTCGCCCAACAGGATCAGGTCCAGGGTTTCCTCCCCCATCGGGGCGTCGCCATCCACCGACAGCCTTTCCGCAAGGTCGCGCTTGATCCGCCCGATCGCCTCGGAGTCAGACTCGGTTTCCGGCTCCTTCTTGCCACTGCCATCACCGGCGACCGCTTGCCACTGCGGCTTCAGGCGGCGCGAGAAGATCCGGGAATGCTCGTGCAGCGAGACCGTGCGGCAGCCAAAATCCTGCAACTGGCGCATGGCAATGTTGGTCGCTTCCAGTTCGTTCACGCCGGCATCGTCCGCAACGGTGCCGTCGATCAGATAACGCACGATGACCGCCATGACGGCGCCGTCGCCGGCAGTCTCGTTGACGGCGCGTTCCAGCTTGCCCACGTCCACGCGCGCCTTGACCGTGACCGCACAGCGGCCGTCGTCCCCGACGGCCTTGCGCGAAACCTTCGCCTTTCCGATGAAGGCATCCGCCTGCTGGACGAGCGCGCCATGCCGCGATTCCTGATAGACGCCCAGCTTTTCGATCGCCTTGCGGACGGCGGCCTTTTTCCCCTCCATTGCGGCGGCTTCCAGACAGGCTTCGGCCCCCTCGTCCATTTCGGCTTGGCCGCTGCCGGAATAGGTCTTCATGGCGGCTTCGGCGCCCGCCCCGGCGAACACCGCGAGAGCGGCCGGCACGGCGATCACCCACCTAGAGCAGGGCATCGTAGTCCACCTTGGCGAAGGCGTCGTACAGCCGGCCCAGCAGCCGCGCGCGCTGCAGCGCGGTCTGGTCGGGCGTGTTTTTGACGACCTTGTCGCGCGCCTGGCTGACCGACGCGGTCGTTGCCGACCGGCCGATCAGCGTGGTGCAATCATCGGGATCGGTTTCGAACCCGTAGATCTGGGTGACGGCCAGATATTCCCGCGACCTCAGCAGGCGACTGCCCCCTCGCCGTCGGAGAAACGCAGCTTGGCGACCACCGGCACAAGTTTCTTGTCCGCCGAATCGGCCCCGACGGCGATCGACAACTCGTCTTCGAAATGTGACGCGCCCCGCGGCAGCGACAGATTGAGCGCCACGCGGTCCTCGGCGCGTTCGCCCCAGGCGTTGAGATTGATCGGCGGCAGGACCGGGACGCCGCGCTGGGTCAGGTTCTGGGCAACCGCATTCGCCACCAGCGCGATGAGGCGGCCGCAGTCCTCATTGGCGCATTCCGACGGCATGGTGCAGACGTTCTTGCGTTTCTCCTTTTCAACCTTGCCGTATCGAAACAGGCGCCGGGCCTCGGGATCGGCAACGATGGTTCCGGTGAACATCATCGGAAAATCGTCCGCCGGCGCGCGGTCGGCGGCGAAACCGGCCAGACTGTCGATCGCCTTGCGGCCCGACAGCGCGATCAGGTCCTTGATCCGGGCGTTGTTGTCGTCGCCCGCCGCCTGGCCCGCATCGACCCGGATCAACTCCTCGTCCAGCGCGGTGGCGGCAAGTTTCACTTCCCCGGTTCCTAGCTCGACCAGAACGGCGCTGGTCCAAACCATGAAATCCCAAACATCGACCGCATCTGCGGAGGGCCCGCCGCCGGCCACGAAGCCGGCCTCGTAGGTGGGCACGACGACCAACGCATAGACGGCGTCGAAATGATCAAGAATGTCGGCGATCGTCGGATACGGGTTGGACCAAGTCGGGTCCTTCGCCCGGATCGAACGCACCACGTCGTCGGACGTGACCGCCACCGGCTGGTCCGACCAGGCAAATCGCACGGCCCTGGCATGGGTTTCCAGGGTGACGCCCAGGTCCCGGCGCATCCGGGCCAGGCCGCCCGACCGCGCCGTCAGGATCTCCTGGGTTCGCGGCTGCCACGCGCCCTTCACGTGGCCGACGCCGCCATAGAGGATCAGGCTATCCGCGACGGCCGGGGCGACGGGCCAAAACGCCGCCAGGGATAGAGCAAACAACACGAAGCCGATCGCGGCGCGGCGCGTGCGTGCCCGTCCTGCCGATCGATGCTCTGCCATCAAACTCCCCTTCGTGGATCGCGCACCCAGGCCCCCCCCCAGACTGTCGCCTCCATGCTGGACCGAAAGACATGCCCAGCGCTGTGATCAGCCGCACGTGCCTCCTCGGGGATGAGACGACGCCACCCGCGACTTGTCAAAGCCTAGCCCAGGGTTTCCCCAACGCGTGGAGCATCATGGTAGCGCATGGCGCTTTCGATGCGGAATTTATTCCGCAAGCACGCCTATCGGCACGAGGAGCAATTGCGGCGACGGCGCGGATCGGGCAGGCTGCGCAGGAATCGGGCCTTGCTCCGGCCATAACGGACCGAAGTATTTCGGCTTGCAGGGGCTCCCGGAAAGGCGCGCGGCATGGGGATCAGATCGACGGCAATAAGGTGGGTTCTGGCAGCTGCCTGCCTGCTGCCGGCCGTTGCCGCACAGGCCCAGAACCACAATGCCGCCATTCCTGTGCTGGTGACGGGCGAGGACGAGGACCCAAGCTCTGTCAAGCGCAGCAGCGACATATTCAAGCGCGCGCTGGCGGAACTGAAGGCCGGGATGCTGCAGTACGGCTTTCGCGTCGTCGACGAGGAGGCCGTGGCCGCCCAGCTGGAGTGGACCGTGCGCGACCGACGGCCGAAAACCGAACTGATCCAGGCGGCGAAGCTGATGTCCGAGAGTGGCCAGGCCAACACCCGCGGGCGGGCCCTGGTCCTGTTCCTGTTCCGGATCCATGCCGCGACAAAGAACGTCGGCTGGGCGACCAAGATCATGACCCGCATCGACGGTGAGATCTACGACACGGTCACGAATGCCTTTCTCAGCACCTACGAACTGCCGCGCGCGGAGTATCGCGCCGGGCCAGACTGCCACCAGGACGTCGTCTGCATCTCCGAAACCGTGGGCCAGAAAGCGCGCAATATTGCGACGAGCCTGGGTGTCGCCCTGGCGGAAAAGCTGTACTACCTGCACCGCACGACTGTCTCGGTCGCCACGGATCATGACGGCGCAACGCCGGACACGGCGACACGGGACTTCGGCCTCCTGACGCCCTACACGGTCACCCTGGTGCATTTCAAAAGCGGCGAGACGCGGACGATCCTGGACACGATGTCAGAGGAGTTCCGCGGCGTGGAAAGCGTCAGCCTGATCTCCAGGAAGCCCGCCGTTCGCCGGTACGAATACCTGTCGACCGCAAGACCCCACAAGCTGGAACAATGGCTGGCAATCCTGCTGGCGGACATGGGATTCGACGTCGACAGGGACGTGGAAGTCCTGATCGACGGAACCGAGATCACGATCGAGAATCTGCGCGCGGCTGCGGAGCCTCCCGGCGGGGATGGCGGGAAGACCCGGTTCGAATGAACAATCAAGGGCGTGTGCCCAGCACGTCCGATTGCGATGACAGTTCGCTGATGCGCCCAGGCCACCGCACCCTGCCCCACGGGCCCACGCGTTAACCATCGGACGCCAATCCGGCCGGTGTTTCGCCTCCGTCGCCGGCGCCTCTTGGCAAGAATTTTGCAACGTCTGCCCCGGCGATACCGGACCAAGCGAGGCGGACGGCAATGGACGGTCCAAGACGGGCTGAAGACGGGATCAGGATGGTCGGACGGATGATCGGCGCGATGACCGACATCCAGGACGAGAGCATCCGCGAGGACCTGGCAAAGGCCCTGCTGATTGTTATAAGCGACTGTGATTTATACGATATCATCGGCTGCGGCCGGGATGACGACCCCCGTGAGATCGCCGCGAAGGCCCGCGCATTTTTCCACGGCATCACCCGTGAACGCATGCGCGCCTATACCGACACCCGCAGCTATGCCCAGCTCAGCGAGCTGACGCCCCGTCGCAATTTGCAAAAGGACTAGCAGATCGCACACCCCGCGGCCGGCCGCGGTACGAATTACGGTAACATTTTACCGTATCCGGGTGCGGATCAGGCCATCCCCAGCGCCGAGAGATAGGTCTGCAGCAACGCCTCCTGCTCCTGGCGGTCGTTGGTCTCCAACTTCCGCAGCCTGATGACCTGCCGCATCGTCTTGGCATCGAAACCGTCGGCCTTTGCTTCGGCATAGACCCCCCTGATGTCGTCGCTCAGCGCCTTCTTCTCTTCTTCCAATCGTTCGATCCGTTCGGTCAGGGAACGCAGACGTTCGCCGGTGATGCCGCCGACTGTGGGCATGGATGAGAAACCTCTTCGTATGGATGGGTCGTTAGGAAACGGGCGCGACCATAAAGGCCCGCCCGGGACAAGACAATCGGTCACGTGCGTCCTTGTTAGTGTTTGTGCGTCTCTTTGTAGGTCGCCATCTGCTCCGGTGTCGCCTCGGTCTGGTGTTTCGCTTTCCAGTCGTCGTAGGGCATGCCGTAGACGATCTCGCGCGCCTGGTCGTAGCTGAGCTCGATACCGCGCTCTTCAGCCGCAGCGCGATACCACTTGGACAGACAGTTCCGACAAAAGCCTGAGAGGTTCATCAGGTCGATATTCTGCACGTCGGTCCGCTCACGAAGGTGCCGGACCAGTGTGCGGAACGCCGCCGCCTCCAGTTCGGTCTGAATCTGCGGGTCGATCTCCTGTGTCTCGGACACTATTCGCTCTCCTTTCGTTTCTTTGGCTGCCGGTCCGCTGCCGCCGCCAGCGCCTAAGTTGTTTCCACCCCGCGCACGGTTTCATCGATCAGAAAATCGACCACCGCCTGCAGGGCCTCGATCTCGTCGGCCCCCTGTTCGCGCGCCTTGTCGAAGGTTTCGATCTGCAGGTGCGCACTGGTGCCCCGTTTCAGGATATCCCGCGCATTCTCGACCTCTGCGACACAGTCCAGCGCCTCCGCATCCTCCTTGATCAGGTCGAGGATCTCGTTCAGCAACTCCGAATAGGGAACCAGACGGCCGATCCCGAAATCCACCAGTCCCTTATTGTAACCGTACCGCTGCGCCAACCAGCGGTTCTCCTGGATCAACATGTTGCTGTATTGACGCCAGCGCTGGTTGTTGCGTCGCAGCCGCCGCAGCATGGAGATAATGCAGGCATAGAGCGCGGCAACCGTCAGCGTGTCGTCGATGCGGGTGCCGATATCGCAGATCCGCATTTCCAGCGTGGGGAACTTGGTGTGCGGCCTGATGTCCCACCACAGCTTGGTGGCGTCCTCGAACAGCTTCGCCTCGACCATCACGCTCACATGGCGTTCGTACTCGCCCCAGCTTTCGAAACGTTCCGGCAGGCCGGTGCGCGGCAACTCGTCGAAAACCGCCAGACGGTAGCTCATCAGGCCCGTGTTGTTGCCGCGCCAGAACGGCGAGGAGGTCGTGAGTGCCAGAAGATGCGGCAGGAAATACGCGACCTGGTTCAACAGGTCGATCCTGAGGTCGTCGTCCTCGATGCCCACATGCACGTGCATGCCGCAGATCAAAAGGCGCCGCGCCACATCCTGCAGGTCCTGCGCCAGGACGTTGTAGCGTTCCTTGTCGGTATGGGTCGCCTTGCGCCAGTCGGCGATCGGATGGGTGGAAGCCGCAATCGGTTCGGCACCGTGCTGACGTGCTGCCCGGGCGACCGCCAGGCGCAGCGCAGACAGCTTCTCGCGCACCTCCGCAATCGACCGGCACACGGCCGTTCCCACCTCGATCTGGCTGGTCAGGAACTCCGGCACCACATTGCCCACGTCCGGGCCCAGTTCCGCAAGGCAGTCCTCGATGATCGCCGGCTGGACGCCGGTTGCCAGATTGCGGGTCTGCGGGTCGACGAGGTGGTACTCCTCCTCGATCCCGATGGTGAGTTGAGTCTGCGGTCTGTTCATCGGATCACCCGAAAAGCGTGCGGGTCGCCGGGTGGGCCAGCACCGATTCCAGCGCCGCACCGATGATCTCCGCCCATTCCGCCTGCCCCGCCTGGTCGCGAATCAGGTCCTGGCGGATTTCGAGCAGGATGTTGGGAAGCCCCGCCGGAGCGGCGTGGGTCTCGATGCTGTAGCCGTAGGGATCCAACCCCGAATAGGGCTTGTTGTCGCCGATATGCGCACCGGTGTTCGATTGCAGCCAGCCCAGCAGCGGATCGGCGATCCGCCGGTCGCGGTTGCCCAGAACACCGATATGCCAGGGCCGCTCGCGCCCGGCCATGAAGTGGGTGAAACTGTGGACCGAGATCACCGCCGGAACGCCCTGACGACGGCGTTCGCCGATCACGGCAGCAATGGACCGGTGGTAAGGCTCGAAGATCTCCTTCCGGCGCGCCGCGATCTCCGTGGGCGACAGGTCCCGGTTGCCGGGGACGATCGTGCCGTCGCTGATTTCGCGAATCGAGGTCAGGTCGCCGGACGGCCGGTTCGGGTCGATGACCAGCCGCGAATAGCTGCAGAACAGGGCCACCGCATCCAGCCGGGCGCTGAGGCTTTCGGTAACCGCCGCGGCGCCGATGTCGTAGGCGATGTGCCGGCCCCGGTTGGCCGGCTCCAGCCCGAGATCGCCGAGTGCCTTGGGAATCCGGTTCGACGCATGGTCGCAAATCAGGATGGCGTGGCTGGACCCACCCGGATTCTGAACGCGATAGGGAGGCGGATCGTCGGGGCCCAGCAGACCGGCCGACTCCGCGAGAATTGCCGATTTCGTCGCCATTGGCGGCACTATACAGCGCTTGGCCGCCGCCGGTGAAGCACGTCATTGCGCCGGTACCACACCGCGCGGTACACCGCGGGATATGGGGGTTCCGACACGCAATTCAGACGTCCGCAATACCGATGCCCTGGCGCTTGCGGCGCTGCTCCTCGGCGCCGTGGCCGTGGGGGCGTCGCCGGTGTTCGTCCGCATCTCGGAGCTGGGACCCTTTGCGACGGCCTTCTACCGCCCTTTCCTGGCCCTGCCCGCCCTTTGGCTATGGATGCGGCTGGGCGGGCGCCAGGGGCCAGCGAGAGGCCCCAGGACGCTGCGCGAATGCCTGATGCTGATGGGGGCCGGCGCGCTCTTTTCCGGCGACCTCGCCTTCTGGCACCTGTCGATCCTGAACACCACGATCGCCAACGCCACCTTGTTCGCCAATATGGCCCCCCTCTTCGTGACCCTGGCCATCTGGGCCATCTGGGGACAACGGCCAACCCGGACATTCGTCGGCGGCATGGCGCTGGCGCTCATCGGATCCTTGTGCCTAGGCGTGGGCAGCCTGCGGCTTGCCCCGGACAATCTTACCGGCGACGGCTACGGCATCGTCACCGCCCTCTTCCTCAGCGCCTACCTGATCGCCGTGTCCAGGCTGACGGCCACCTTCACGGTCGCTGCGATCATGTTCTGGGGCTCGCTCGGGACCGCCGCGGTGCTGCTGCCCGTGACCCTGATCGCCGGCGAAGGGCTGATTGCGGCGACGCTGAACGGCTGGCTGGTCCTGCTGGCGCTGGCCCTGTTCAGCCATGCCGCTGGCCAGGGCCTGATCGCCTACGCGCTGCGCCACCTGCCGGCCGCCTTCTCGTCCGTCGGCCTGCTGGCCGAGCCGGTTGCGGCGGCCGTGCTGGCGGCCGTGCTGCTGGTGGAACTGCCGACTATGTGGCAGGTGCTGGGCGGAATCGTCATATTGTCCGGCATCGTGATCGCTCGTCGGGGCAGCCGATGACAACTCCTTCAGCGGAGCCGCAGCTGCCCGACCGCGTGTCGGACGCGTTTTCGAAAGAGGCACTGGCCTCCGAGCGCCAGTCGCTGCGCGTCAGGATCGTCGCCTTGGTCCTGATCGGCCTTGTGGTCGTGGTGGTTACGCCATGGCCCTACAGCCTGTACTACCACGCGCTGCTGCCGCTGTTTGCGCTGACCGGGTATTTCAACTACCGATTTCGCCAGCGGCACTGGCCGGCCCTGTGGCCGTCCTACGTGATGGTCACGCTTGATGTGATGCTGTTGACCCTGGTCCTTCTGCTGCCGAACCCCACCTTCCCGGAGGACTCGCTGTGGCCGATCCAGATGCAGTTGCGGTTCGGCAATTTCGTATATTTCTATGTCTTCATGGTCGCGCTTGCCTTCACCTACTCGCCGCGGCTGGTGATGTGGGGCGCGTGTGTCGCGGCGGCCAGCTGGTCGACCGGCGTCGCATTGATCTATTTCCGGCCCGACACGTTGCGGCCAGGCCCCGATGACAGGTCCGACGCGATGCTGAGGGCCATGCTGGACCCGTATTTCGTCGATCGCGGCGTCGCCTTCCAGGGAGTCGTCCTGTTCCTGATCATTGCGGCCGCCCTGGCGACCTTCGTCTGGCGCACCCGCCGGGTCGCCCAGCGCGAAGCGTGGAGCGAGCGGCAACGGGCCGGGCTGGCGCGCTATTTCTCGCCGACGGTGGTGGCGTCGCTGGCCGACATGACCGAACCGTTCCGCCAAGGCAGGACCCAGCGGGCGGCGGTGCTGTTCGCGGATATCGTCGGCTTTACCGGCCACGCCGAAACTCTGTCGCCGAAGGAAACGCTGTAACTGCTGCGCGCCTACCACGGGCGGATGGCGGCGGCCGTGTTCACCCATGGCGGGACGTTGGACAAGTTCATCGGCGACGGGCTGATGGCGACATTCGGGACCCCCGACCCAAGCGAACAGGACGCCGCGGACGCCGTTGCCTGCGCGCGGGCGATCCTGGACACGGTCGGCGATTGGAACAGGGAACGCAAGGCGGCCGGCCTGAGACCGGTCCGTGTCGGTGTCGGCGTCCATGCGGGACCTGTGGTGATGGGGAATATCGGTGACTCGCGGCGGCTGGAATTTGCGGTCATCGGCGACACCGTCAATGTGGCAAGCCGGTTGGAGCGGCTGACGCGCACCCGGGAAACCGACCTGGTGCTGAGCGCGGCGACGGTCGACCTGGTGCGCCTTCAACGCGCCCCCGAAAAAGCGGAAAAGCTGTTGGACGGCATCGTTGCGGCACCGGATCAGGCGATCCGCGGGCGCGACGGTACCATCGCCGTCTATGCCCGTCGAAGCGCCCGGCGCCGTCGTCTCCCTCTTGATCGCCGCTTCGAACGAAATACCTGTTAGACACCGAACGGGCCGGCCTTACGGCCATGGCCAGACGTGGCAAGGGAACGGCGAGCCCGTTCCACAAGCAGGAGCGGCAGGTGCGCCAGGGTGTTGCCGATCGGGTTGCAACAGATCTGCTGCGGCTGATCGCAAGCGGCGAATTCAAGGCCGGCGAAAGGCTGCCCGGCGAACGGCAACTGGCCGACAAGATGAATGTCAGCCGAGTTTCCGTGCGCGCGGCGTTGCAGCGTCTGAAAGCGCAGGGCTTTGTCACCGCCGTCCAGGGCGGCGGCACGCGGGTCGTCTCCGGCGCCGGCGGCGCCGATCCCGCGCTTGCCGAGCTGGTTCGGCTGGACCGTGGCTCGCTGCAGGAACTGGCGGAAATGCGGCTGATCCTGGAGGTCTGGGCAGCTCGTCGCGCCGCGGTCCACGCCACCGCGGAACAGATCCGGGAAATCCGACGGATTCTTGACGAGATGGAGCGCGTCGACCACCAGGATGCGACGAAGGCTCAGCTCGATGTCGCATTTCACATGGCCGTGGCGAACGCGTCCGGCAGCGTGGTCTACCGCCACCTCTTGTCGTTGATCCGCGCGACCCTGACCGAAATGCTGACCTACCACCGCTACGAACTGTTCGGAACGAACTGGGACGATCTGGAGGTGCTGCGCCAGCACAGGGCCATCGCCGATGCGGTCGCCGCACGCGACCCCGAAGGCGCCGCTTCGGCCATGGAGCGGCATCTGGGATGGGTGCTGCAGCGCTACCGCCAGGCCTGCGGCACCCCGCCACCGCGGCCATAGAGACCTTCGGGCGCACTGCCCTGCGACCGGCAACTTCGATTTTTCGACTAAACCTTTGACCTGCGGCGTGCGATTGTTCCAAAACGCTTTGACCATCTTCGGGTGCCGCAACGCGACACCGGGCGAAGGCGAACGAAAACGAGAAAAGACGCGGCCGAGCCGAAAAGCCGAGGGAAAGCATGAGAAGACGACCGCATACCAAGATCGTTGCGACCTTGGGGCCGGCGAGCACGAATCCAGCGACAATCAAGCAGCTGCACACGGCCGGGGTCGACATGTTTCGGCTCAATTTCAGCCATGGCAGCCACGAGGATCATAAAGAGCGTTACGAAGCGATCCGCGCCTTGGAAGCGGAGATGGGCCACCCCATCGCCGTGCTGATGGATCTGCAGGGGCCGAAGCTTCGGGTCGGAACCTTCCCCGACGGGTCGGTCATGTTGAAGCGGAACGGCAAGTTTCGCCTGGACATGGAAAAGGCCGAAGGCAGCGAGAAGCGCGTCAGCCTTCCACACAAGGAGGTGTTCGCGGCCCTGGAAAAGGGGATGGATCTGCTGCTGGATGACGGAAAGATCCGGCTGCGCGTCCAGTCCTGCGGCGCCGACTTTGCCGAGACGAAGATCATGACCGGTGGTCGCCTGTCGGACCGCAAGGGGGTCAATGTCCCCGGCGCCATATTGCCGATCTCTCCGCTGACGGCGAAAGACCGCAAGGACCTCCAATTCGGGCTGGACCTTGGCGTCGATTGGGTGGCGCTGTCCTTCGTGCAGCGCCCGGAGGACATTGCCGAAGCGCGCCGCCTGGTGGCGGGCCGCGCCGCCATCATGGCGAAACTGGAAAAACCGGCAGCGATCGAACACCTGGACCAGATCGTCGAATTGGCAGACGGGATCATGGTGGCACGTGGCGACCTGGGCGTCGAACTGCCGCCCGAAAGCGTCCCGGTGCTGCAGAAACGCATCGTGCGTGTGACGCGTTTTGCCGGCAAGCCCGTGGTGGTCGCGACCCAGATGCTGGAATCGATGATCAACAGCCCGACGCCGACCAGGGCCGAGGCCTCGGACGTGGCGACCGCGGTCTACGAAGGCGCGGATTCGGTGATGCTGTCGGCCGAAAGCGCGGCGGGTCAATATCCGGTCGAGGCGGTGCGCATCATGGACCGCATCATCGGCCGGGTCGAATCCGACGAGAACTACTTCCAGATCCTGGCCAACGCCCGGTCAGACCCCGAGCCGACCGCAGCGGACGCGATCAGCGCGGCCGCCCGGCAGGTCGCACAGACCCTGTCCGCCAAGGCGATCATGACTTTCACCACGTCGGGATCGACGACAATGCGTGCGGCACGCGAGCGGCCGAACGTACCCATCGTCAGCATGACGCCGAAGCAGGAAACCGCGCGCCGTCTGTGCTGCGTCTGGGGCGTCTACTGCGTGCACTCGCCGGACGCGACGAACTTCGACGACATGACCTCCATCGCCAGCGACCATGCGCTGACCGCCGGCTTTGCAAAGCGCGGGGACAGGATCATCGTGACAGCCGGTGTCCCGTTCGGGACACCCTGGGCGACCAACGTCATCCGGATCGCACGGGTGGACTAGGCTCGAACGGCCCTTAGATATCCCGGGATTTGAGCGCCTGTTCGATTTCCGCCGCACGGGCCTGGATGGCGGGCATGTGCGGGTTCATCTTCAGCGCTTCCTGGAACGCGGCGAGCGCGCCTTCCTCATCGCCCAAGGCGTCGTAGATCAGCCCCAGCCCCGACATGGCCCCGAAATGGCGCGGTTCCAACCGCAGGGTCTTTTCCACGTCGGAGATCGACAGGGTGTAGTTTCCCATCAAGTAGTGCAGGGTCGCCATGCGGTTCCAGCCTTCGGCGAAATCCGGTTCCAGCTTCACCAGCGCGTCGAAAGACTGCAGCGCCGAATCGTAGTCGCCGCCGGACATGGCCGCCTGGCCCTGCTTCAATAGCATGCCGGTGCTGGCGCTGGGGGCCTCGAACCAGATCCCCCAGATCGCGGTCTGCACGACCTGGGCCTGCTGCTGGTCTTCGGTCCGTTGCAGCAGTTGGAAGAGCCCCTCCAGCCTCGGATCCTTCTGGTCGGCAAGCGCCGCCGAACCCCCGAAGCAGACGGCCAGAGCAATCGCGATCAGGTTCCGTGGCTTCATGAGGTCAGCATGCGGGGCACCTGAGGCCAACGCAACCGGCCGGCGCCGAGACCGGTGGCTCTTGCAGCCAAACCCGTTGCCCCAACGCCCGGAAATGTCGTAGGTCTCAGAAAAGATCGAAGGATGGTTGCCGTTTCAATGGGGGGCATCGAGTCGTATTTCGTTCGCTCGGCCGAGGCTGCGCACACGGGTTTTCTCGCGGCCTGCCAGGGCGAAGGCATCCGGGTGTCCAGCTTCGCCAGTTCGCGGATCGGCGCGGACCTTCATCTCGACGTGGCACGGTTCGGATCGCCTGACGCCCGGCGCCAGGTGGTCTTGTGCAGTGGCAGCGGCGGCCCCGCCAGTCTCGTTGCGTCCGCAATCATGACCGGATGCGTCCGCGAAGGGCTGCACCGCGATCTGCCACACGGACTGGGCCTCGTGCTTATCAACGGCGTCAGCCCCGAAGGGCCGACGTGGTCAGCCGATCCGACCGCAACGGCGGCACGGCCGAAGTCGGGCTGGAACGACACCGTCCTGGTGAACGCCGAAGACCGCTATGCCGCCTTCGAACGGGCCGCCGGCCGGCAGCCGCGGCGCAGCCCAAGCAACGACGAACCGCAGGTGCCCGCCTGGAACAGCGCCGTGCAACGCGCCGTCTGCGACGAGCTTTTCCGGAACAGCCGCGAACTGCTGTTTGTGGACTTCAGAACCGGCCCGGGTCTTTCCGGCGAGGTCGCGATCCAGTCCGGTCTGGCAGAAGACGCGACCTTCGCCGAGCGCGCGGCACGGTGGTTCGTGGACGACTGGCTCGGCGATCACAGCGCCTACCACCACGCAGGGCATGCGCCTCCCGCGGGCGGTCTGCCGTCCTTGGTGCCGGCGACGAGCCATGTCCTGGTGGTCGAGTTCGGGACCTACTCGGTCACCACGGTCCTCGACGCGATCACACGATCCGGCGGTGCGGCCGCCGCGCCGACGCCCGTCGAAGATCTGCGACGCATGGCTTATCCCGAAGCGGCGGCATGGCAACGTTTCGTCTGGCAGAACGCGTCTGCCGTTGTGGCCACCGTCCTTTCACGCTTCGAAGCGGAAGGCTGACACACCCGGCCATACGGACCGGTGTCAATCCGCCTCCAGGCGGGTGTCGATCTTCACCTCGCTTTCGAGCGTGCGGTGCACCGGGCACTTGTCCGCAATCTCCAACAGCTTGGTCCGTTCTCCCGCGTTCAGATCGCCCGTCAGCACCAGATCGCGTTCGATATGATCGATCCTGCCCGCCTCGGTTTCGCAGGTCAGGCAGTCCTGGGCGTGGATCTTCTGGTGTTTCAGGCGTACCGCCACATTTTCCAGGGGCAAGCCCTTGCGGTCGGCATACATCCGCAAGGTCATCGAGGTGCAGGCACCCAGTCCGGCAAGCAGCAGGTCGTATGGCGACGGGCCGGTGTCGGTGCCGCCGTCCACCGAGCGCGGCTCGTCGGCCGGAAGGACGTGGGAACCGACCCGGACGGTCTGCGCAGATTTGCCGGCGCCGGTTTCCGCCACCTCGACCACGTTCTGCGGCAGCGGTTCGAGCGCCGCGGGCGGCGGAAGATAACGCTGGGCCCAGGCGGCGATCACCTTTGCAACGTACTTACCATCCTCGCGTTTGAGCAACAGGTGGTCGGCGTCATCCAGGCTGACGAAGCTTTTCGGGTGCCTGGCTGCGCGGTAGATCCGTTCGGCGTTCTCGATCTCCACATAGCTGTCGCGCGGGGCATGAAAGATCAGCAGCGCCTTGTTCATATCGCCGATCGCGTCGTGCAGCTTCTGGTCCGCGATATCTTCAAGAAACTGCTTCTTGATCCGGAAAGGCCGCCCACCCAGGTCGACAACAGCCTCACCCGCGGCTTCGATCTCCGGGACGGCGGCGGCGAAGTTGTGCTGGACGTGGGCGGGGTCCGCCGGGGCGCCGATCGTCACGACGGCCTTGGCCTCGGGAACCTGGCCCGCAGCCGCCAAGACCGCCGCGCCGCCAAGGGAATGGCCGATCAGGATGCTGGGCGCCTGGTGTTCTTCACGCAGGAACGTCGCCGCCGCGAGGAGATCGCCCACGTTGGAGGAGAAGTTGGTGTTGGCGAAATCGCCCTGGCTGCTGCCCAAGCCGGTGAAGTCGAAACGCAGCGTCGCAACACCCATGGCGGCAAGCGCGCGGCTCACGCGCCCTGCGGCAACGCTGTCCTTGGAACAGGTAAAACAGTGGGCAAACAACGCGAAGGCATGGGGAGGACCGCCCTCCGGCAATTCCAAAAGGGCCGCAAGCTCCTGCCCCTGCGATCCGACAAATGTCGCTTTCTGGCCGATCGTCATGTCCCCTCCGCCGTTCCGATTGCGTCAGATGTGCCTGTGAGGTGAGCTAGGACGGCCCGCGGCGATTTCGAGACACGACCGTGTGAGCGGAATGCCTGCGGGAGACCGCTATTCCGCTGCGGCCGCAGCCGTCGTCTCGGCCCGGGCGACGGGCACCCTGCCCTCCAGCGCGCGAGGGACCGGGCCGCCCAGCGCCCAGTCCAGCAGGCTCACCGTATGCGTGATGGGAATGGCGGTCCCGCCGGCGATCTGGGTGATGCAGCCGATATTGCCGGCCGCGATCACCTCGGCGGCCGTGCTTTCGATGTTGGCAACCTTGCGGTCGCGCAGCCGGGCGGCGATCTCCGGCTGCAGGATGTTATAGGTCCCGGCCGACCCGCAGCACAGATGGCCTTCGGGCACGTCGCGCACCTCGAAGCCGGCCCGCCGCAGAAGGTCCTTCGGCAGGGTCGTGATCTTCTGGCCATGCTGCATCGAACAGGCGGAGTGGTAGGCGACCGTCAAGGCACCGGGCCGCACCGGTTCTGGCAGGCCCAGTTCGCTGAGATACTCGGTCACGTCCTTGGTCAGCGCCGACACCCGGTCGGCCGCCTCGGCCAGGTCCCGGTCCTCGCGGAACATGAAGCCATAATCCTTGACCGTGGTACCGCAACCCGATGCGTTGATCAGGATCGCATCAAGCCCCTCGCCGTCTATTTCACGCTTCCAGGCCCGGATATTGGCCGCTGCCTGCCTGTGCGCGGCCGACGTCTTGCCCATGTGGTGCACCAGGGCACCGCAGCAGCCCGCGCCGGAGGCCACCACCACGTCGACACCGAGCCGGTTCAACAGCCGAATCGTCGTTTCGTTGATCTCCGGATCGAGAACTTTCTGCGCGCATCCGTTCATCAGCGCCACTCGGCCCCGCCGCGGCCCTTCTGCCCGGAAGACCTGGGGCCTGTCGACCGGGCTCGGGCTCGGAATGCGGCGCGGCGCCAGCCGCAGCATCGCGCCGAGAGGCCCCGGCAGAAACCGGCCAAGCGGACGCCCCAACACCGCCCCGATCAGGGCAAGGCGGAACCGCCCCGGATAGGGCAGCACGAGCGCCAGGACGTTTCGGATCAAGCGGTCCAGGGTCGGGCGCTGATAGGTGCGCTCGATATGCGCGCGTGCATGGTCCACGAGGTACATATAGTGCACGCCGGACGGACAGGTCGTCATGCATGACAGACAGGTCAAACAACGATCCACATGCCTGACCGTTCTGGCATCGGCATCCCGATCGTTCTCCAGCATGTCCTTGATAAGGTAGATCCGCCCTCGCGGCGAATCCAACTCGTCCCCCAGAAGGACGTATGTGGGACAGGTCGCGGTGCAAAAGCCGCAATGCACGCAGGTCCTGAGGATCCTCTCGGATTCCGCGGTATCCGGGTCGGCCAGCTGGGCCAGACTGAATGAGGTCTGCACCGCGCCTCTCCTAACGGCCCTGCGCCATGCGGCCGGGATTGAGAATACCGACCGGATCGAAGCTGTTCTTGACCCGTGCTGACAATGCCGCAACACCCGGCGAAGGGGGATGAAAGACCGGGATCGCCGCCCGCAGGGTCTCCGACCCCCGGATCAGCGTTGCGTGCCCGCCGGCAGCGCCTGCCGCCGCCCGAACCGCCTCGTGGGCGCCGGTCTCAGGATCGTCGACGGCAAGCCAGACCAGCCCGCCGCCCCAGTCGAGATAGCCTTCCGAACCGGGCAGGCTTGCGCTGAGCGTTTCGAGAACGCCGGATCCCGCCTGCGGGGCAACCGAGATCTTCCAAACCGTCCGCTGGTCGCCGGGGGCGGCAAGCGGCATGACGTCGCGCACCTCCTGCCAGAAAGCCCGCGAGTTCTCGGTGTGCAGTTCCTCGACGCTCCCCAGGTCGGCGAGCAGGTCCGCCAGCTGCTGGGTGCGATAGGCAACCGACGGGGCCGGCCCTTCGACGCGGATAGCCGCCACCGGCACTTTGCCATCGGCCACGTAGGACACGGCGGACCGTCCCGCGAGCGGGCCGGGCAGCCATGCCGCGGCAGAAACTTCGTTCGGCGAGCCCAGGGCGCGCGTCATCGCCGCGGTTCCGGATACCGCGTCGACGCCGTGCACCAGGACCGTGCGCACCTTGTCGGCCTTCGGCAGCACCTTGCAGGTGACTTCAGTCATAACCCCTAACGTGCCCCAGGACCCGGCCATCAGCTTGCACAGGTCGTAGCCGGTCACGTTCTTCACCACCCGGCCACCCGACTTGAATGTCTCGCCGCGTCCGGAGACCGCGGCGAAACCCAGGAAATGATCGCGCGCCGCGCCCGCTTTGACACGGCGCGGCCCGGAAAGGTTGGCCGCAATCACGCCGCCGAGGGTCCCCTTGTCGGACCGGCCCGTCAGGAGAAGACCATAGTCAGGGGGCTCGAACATCAGCTCCTGGTTTGCGCCCGCCAGGGCCGCCTCGATGTCTTCGAGCGGGGTGCCGGGGCCCGCGGTCAGGACAAGTTCCTCCGGCTCGTAGAGCGAGATCCCGCTGAGAGCACGCAACGAGAGTGTCTCGGCCGGGTTGCCGGGGCGGCCGACCGCCCGCTTGCTGCCGCGACCGATGACTTCGACCGGCAGTTCGTTGGCCACCGCATAGGCCACGAACTCCTGGACCTGTGCGGGGGTTTCCGGTGCGACGGTGCTCATGGGTTCAGAACCGGGGGATGTCCGGGAACCGGGTCTCGCCCCGGTGCACATGCATGCGGCCCAGTTCGGCACAGCGGTGCAACTGCGGGAATACCTTGCCCGGATTGAGCAGCGAGTCAGGATCGAAAGCGCATTTGACCCGCTGCTGTTGTTTCAGGTCGGCCTCGGTGAACATGCTTCCCATCAGGTCGCGTTTTTCCACGCCGACGCCATGCTCACCCGTCAACACGCCGCCGACTTCAACGCAAAGCCGCAGGATGTCGCTGCCGAAGGCTTCCGCCTTTTCTAGTTCGCCCGGATTGTTCGCGTCATACAGGATCAGGGGATGGAGATTGCCGTCGCCGGCATGGAAGACATTCGCAACATCCAGGCCGTATTCCGTGGACATATCGCGCATGCGCTGCAGCACCAGGGGCAGCTTGTTGCGGGGGATCGTGCCGTCCATGCAGTAATAGTCGGGCGAGATCCTGCCCACCGCAGGAAAAGCCGCCTTGCGCCCTGCCCAGAACCGCTGGCGCTCTTCCTCCGACTGGGAAACCCGGACGTACTGGGCCCCCTTGTCCCGTGCGATCGCCTCGACCGCATCTACTAGATGCGCGACCTCATCCTCCGGCCCGTCCAGTTCGACGATCAGCAGCGCCTCAACGTACAGCGGATACCCCGCCTGGACGAAGGCCTCCGCCGCCTCGATCGCCGGCTTGTCCATCATTTCCATGCCGCCGGGAATGATGCCGGCGGCGATGACAGCGGCGACGCAGTCGCCCGCCGCTTCCGAGCCGGGGAACCCGATCAGCAGCGCCCGGGCGACCTCGGGCTTGCGCAGGATACGAACGGTCACCTCGGTAACGACGCCCAGCAACCCCTCCGAACCGGTCATCAGGCCCATCAGGTCATAACCTTCGGCATCCAGGTGCCGGCCGCCCAGGCGCACGACCTCGCCATCCATCAGGACGACCTGCAGCCCGAGCACGTTGTTGGTGGTCAGTCCATATTTCAGGCAATGGACGCCGCCGGAGTTCTCCGCGATGTTGCCGCCGATCGTGCACGCGATCTGGCTCGACGGATCGGGCGCGTAATAGAACCCCCGATGCTCGACCGCCTGGGTGATGGCAAGGTTGGTGACCCCAGGCTGTACGATGGCACAGCGGTTCTCGTAGTCGACCTTCAGGATCTGGTTGAACTTGCCAAGACCCAGGATGATCCCGTCCGCCAGGGGCAGTGCGCCGCCGGACAGCGAGGTCCCGGCACCGCGGGGTACGACCCGGATGCCATGGTCGTGGCAATACCGCAGCACCTGGGAGACCTGCTCCACGGTTTCCGGCAGGACAACGATCAGCGGAAGCTGGCGGTAGGCCGTGAGCCCGTCGGTTTCGTAGGGCTTGAGTTCCCGTTCGTCCGCAATGACGCCTTCGCCCGGCACGATGCGGCGCAGGTCCGAGGCGATCTCTGCCCGGCGGGCCATGATCGTTTCGTCCGGCTTCGGCATTTTCAGCATCGGATGTTCCCCTCCCCACCGAGAGTGAACCGCCCCGGCGGCATCTCTCCCAGGCGGTGGCTAGCCCCTGTCGCCGTAATTGGTATTACCAATTTTGGTCCATTAAGGAAATGGGCCGTCGGCGGCGGCTGTCAAGGGAACGGCCACCCAACAAAAGCAAAGGCCGCGTCCCCGGACGCGGCCCTATCTGAGCACGATTTGCGACCCCCGCGAAAGGGACGCAATGACGCTATCCCTGACGCGCCTTGAACCGCGGGTTGCGCTTGTTGATCACATAGACCCGGCCCTTACGGCGGATCACCCTGCAGTTCTTGTCGCGCTTCTTCAGCGTTTTCAGCGAGCTGGCGACTTTCATGACGAAAACCTTCTTTCAGCACCGGCCCTCGCCGGAGCCGGCGCGGATCAGGTGGGGTCAAAATCGGTTAAAATGCGCGCGGAACATAGGGATTGGCGACCCGCCTGTCAACGGCGGCAAACGGCCTACCAATCGCTCAAGGTCTTGGTCCCCATGTTGATCGCATGGATCCTGAGATAGCACAGGTCGCCTGTCTCCAGGGCCCGCACGAGACGCTGCCAGGATTTGGCTTCTTCCATCAGCATGTCGACGAAATCCCGGTCCAGCTCTTCCGTCGCCAGGTTTTCTACGAAATCGGACCAGCCCTTCAGGATGATGTCCCGGTACTCCTCGGTTTCTTCCTTGAAGATCCGGGCTTCCATCAGGACATCGCTGAACATCTCGCGGTATTCGTCCATCGTCCAGGGGCTGCACCCTTCTCCTTCGGCCTCCATCCAGCCTTGTACGGCCTCGCTGGAGGAGGAGGCGAAGTCCTTCAGGACAAGGTCCGTCAGGATCAGGCCCCCCTTCGGCTTGAGAGAGGAATCGACCTTCCGGAGGATCTGCTCTTTGTCCTTGAACGACCAGAAACGGTCGCGGATCAGCACGCCATCATAGCGGCCTTTCGGCAGGTCCAGGCTTTCTAACTCGCAGTGGGTGATCGGCGCCTTCTTCTCCATTCCTGCGACGACCGAAAGCTCGTGCGCCTTGCCGGCCAGAATGCGGTCGGGTTCCATGCCGCTGATCCACAGGCCAAATGCTTCCGACATCGCGCGGGTTCCGCCACCAAGTCCGCCGGTCAGGTCAAGCACGGTCTTGGTGGGGTCGAGGCTCATCGGCTTGACCAGCCTGACGGCCTGCTTGGCGCCGCCAGGATAGATGAACCCCTCGCCCCAGAGGCGTTTCAGGACCTGCAGCCGCAGCTCGGACCATTCGCCATGATCTTCCCGCTTCGGGGCATCGTTGACCGCGATCGACGCATTGACAACCGGCCGCTTGCGTCCATCACGCAGCAGGTATTGCACATCGACCCCTTCCCACCAGGCCTTGAACCTGACGGAAAACGGGATGTAGTCGTCTTCGTCTTGCTCCGCAGTCACCGGGCCATCCATGGCTGACGCGTCCGGTCCCGGGGCCGCTTGCGGACGGAACGCCGCCAGGCGACGCGGCTGCGCCGGGCGACAGCGTGCGTGGGCGGCGCAAGCCGGTCAGCCATTCTCCGTTCCTCGCTTGCACTTCCGATCCACACCGTGCCGCTCCAGTTACCGGTTCTTAATCGGACGTAAATTTTCCCATGTAAACACAGTGAAAGTGCCATGCATCACAATAATTAATCCTTAACCGTTCCATAGAGATCGGCGGAAATTGGGCACCTAGGGCCAGCGAAACACCCAAAGAGAAGGGGATGACGAAGACATGAGCGACCGGACCCAAGTGACCCCCGCCGAGCCTTTCGACGACTCGATCTACGCCCTGCGTGCGGGCGGACGGTTCCCATCGGGCGGCATCCAGCGGCTGGCGGTGGTCTATATGACGATGCTGCTGCTTTCCTTCACCGCGATCGGCGGCGTGGCCCTGGCAACCTTGGTCTGAGCCGGCGTCGTCGTCGCGGCCCCAGCGCCGGCTAGCCGGCGCTGGCCTGCCTGGCCTGCCCCGCGCCCACTTCCGCGAGACCTGAGGCGATCGCTTCGAGGGCCGGCCGATTGAGCAGGACGACCCTGCTGGGCTTCGGCATCGAGATCACGCCTTCCCGCTTGAGGCGCGAGAACTCCCGCGAGACCGATTCCGTGGTCAGACCCAAATAATCCGCGATGTCCTACCGCCGCATCGGCAGGTGGTGTTCCCGGCTGAGGCGGCTTTGCATGGCTCGTGGGCGGCATGCATCCAGCAGGAAAGAGGCAAGTTTCTCTTCCGTTGTCCGCCGTCCCAGCGACAACAGATGGGCATGCAAGGACGCGATTTCATCGCCCGCAAGGTCCAATAAGAGCCTTTCGATCGCGATGTTGCGGGCAGCCAAGTCATGCAAGGCCTGCCAAGGGATCCGATGTACGGAACCAGCCGTGACGGCCTGCACGGTGACGGGCCATGGCGTGTTCGAACGATGCATGCTGATGACATCGCCGTCGACGCGAAATGCGATAATCTGACGGCGTCCGTCGCACATCGCCTTCCACAGCTTCAAGACACCGCCGGAAACAATCAACAGATCGTTCTGGACATCGCCTTCTCGGGCAAGGAGCTGGTCGCGTACAAATTCCGTCGAGGTCATGCGCGATCGCAGCGCACGGCGACCGCTCCGGTCGAGCACTGATTCGAATGGTAGGATCTCGATGTCAGCGACCGCCGCATCCGTCACCACGCTGAGGGTCATTGGCCGTTCGCCTTGACGATGGTAACCGGGATGCGCGCCTTCTGTGCGACACGCTGCGATGTGGATCCGAACAACAGGCGTGCGGCCGCGTTCTTTCCATGACATCCCAGAACCAAATGACCGGCTCCACGGTCCCGGGCCGCCGCCAGGATTGTCTCCGCCGGCAGTCCAGATATGCAGGACGCATCGAGGTCGTCGGGAAGCGGCGTCTCGGGGTGGCGCGCACTCACGTCGTCAAGGAACGCGACCAGCTTGCGGTTGGCCACATCCACCATTGGCTCCAGCGGATCGCCGTTATCGGGGCTGTAGGTCCCAGGTGCGTTGGCGGGATCGTGGATGACGTGCAGAACCTGCAGCGGCATCTTCGCCCGTCGGGCGTGATCGACGGCCCAGATCAGCGCAGCTTCCGAATCGCCTGAGGAATCAACCGCGACAAGAACGGGTCCGTCCGATTCCACGGTCCGCACCGGGGGTAGCGAGGGCTCAACCGCCCCGACCGACCCGAGTTCCGGCTCTTTCATCGCTCGCATCGACTCGCCACCGCATCGTGGCGCCCCTGTCATTGGGCACTTAGCCCGCGGGACCGCACGAAGGTACGGGACCGCGGTCCGCCCCGGATTATCCCGAATTCCACTGCAACCAACGATATCCGCCCCTTGTAAAGCTTTTGTGACAGAGCGATCGACAGAATATCGTTTATTTTCAATGCTTTAAATGGTCCAAACCAACAACCATTGCTACGGGCTGTGGGGTGATGACAGCTCGTTCAGGCCGGCGCCTTGGGCGCCGGCACCGGAGCAGCGGCAGCTTTTCTCGGTGGAATAGACCCGGGTGCTTCCCGCTTCCTGCAACGCCGGCAAACACCGGACCGGCGTCTGCAGGGTGCGGTCAGGCGGCGGTGCGTTCCCCTGCCGGATCACGGACCGTGGGCTTGGACAGGGCTTCTTCGAGACGGTCGCAGAACGTTTTCAGGACCTTGACGCGGGCGTAACGCTTGTCGTTGCCCTCAACAAGGGTCCAGGGGGCGCCTGCCGTGCTGGTCCGTTCGACCATGTCGTTCACGGCATCCTCATAAAGGTCCCACTTCTCCCGGTTACGCCAGTCCTCGTCAGTCAGCTTCCAGCGTTTGTAGGGGATCTTCTCCCGCTCCTTGAAGCGCGCGAGCTGCTCGTCGGCCGTGATGTGCAGCCAGAACTTCAAAAGGACAACCCCGTGTGTGACAAGCTGTTCCTCAAAATCGTTGATCTCGGCATAGGCGCGGCGCCATTCCGCCTCCCGCGCGAAGCCCTCGACCCGCTCCACCAGCACCCGGCCGTACCAGCTGCGGTCGTACAGGGTCGTGCGGCCGTCACGGGACAGATGGCGCCAGAACCGCCAGAGGTAGTGGTGCGCGTTCTCTTCGTCGGTCGGTGCGGCGACGGGGATGACCCGGTAGTTCCGTGCATCAAGCGCCGCGGTAATGCGCCTGATGGCACCGCCCTTGCCGCCGGCGTCCCATCCTTCGAAAACGCCGATGGTCGACACCTTCTTCTCCAGCGCGTCGCGCTGGAGACCGTTCAGTTTTGCCTGATACTTTGCGAGCTGCTCGCGGTAGTCCTTCTTGCCAAGCGACTCCGACATATCAAGCTGGTCAAGGATGGTGACGCCGGTCGCCACCGATGGCGATGTTTTCCCTTTGTCCGAGGCGCCCTTGCCGTTTGACTTTTTTGCACTGGCCTTCCGCTGGGCAGCCAATTCGGCCCTCATCTTGGTCTTGTACTCGGTGCCTTCCAGGTGCTTCTGGACGGAGTCGCGGATCGCGGTCCCGACCGTCAGTTCGCAATAACGCTGATCGAAACCCTCGACAATCTGCCAAGGTGCCTCGCCGGTGCTGGTCCTGGCGATCGTGCGCTCGGCGGCCGCGATAAACTCGTCATACCGCTCCAGGTTCGTCCAGTCGTTCTTGCTGACCCGCCATGCCGTCAGGGGATCTTGCTCGAATTCCTTGAAGCGCTCGACCTGACCGTCCCGGCTGAGATGCATCCAGAACTTCAGGACCAGGCCACCGTCGTCAGCGAGTTCCTTTTCGAAGGTCGCGACGCGCTCCAGTTCCTTGTCCAGCTGCACATCGTCCGTATTCCCAAGGACGCGGTCCAGGATCGCCTGCGAATACCAGGCCCGAGCGAACAGCCCGATTTGCCCCTTGGGCGGGAGATCACGCCAATACCGCCAGAAGTGAGGCCGTTCGCCCTCCTCGTCGGACGGCTCGTCATAGGTGTTGGTCCTGAGCCAGCGCGGATCCATCCACTCGTTCATGCGGTTGATTGTTTCGCCCTTCCAGGCGATGTCCACACCGCCGAACATGACGACGACTGGAGAATTCGCCTGCCGGAGCCGTTGTTGGACGGCAAGAAGTTCCGTGCGCAACGTCGGCACGCTCTTGTTGTAATCGGTTTTGGAGATCTCTCTTCCGAGTTCCGCGGTTTCGAACATTGCCGCCTCAACTCCCGTTCCATTGAAACCCCGCAGGGTCCAGCCGGTATTCGGCACGCCAGCCCGAACCTGCGAGGGTCAGAGCAGGATATCCATAGTCCGTCTCGGATAAATTGACATGTCTCAACAACGGCCGGGCGCCAGGATAGGCTGCCCGAGGCCCGAGATCACTGCCCGGCTCAGGTGATCTCCGCCACGGTCGTCTCGGGCTCGACCCTGACCTTCAGGATCGCCCGTGCGCTGGCCTCCTCGACCGTGAACCGGAAGCCGGCTTCGACGACGTGCTCGCCGACATCGGGAATATGGCGCAGCCGCGACAGGACCATCCCGCCGATGGTGTGGAACTCGGTGGGAGGCAGGCTGGTCCCAAGGACTTCGTTAGCCTCGGAAATCGAAAGCCGCGAATCCATCAGGTAAACCTCGTCCGCCAGCTTTTCGTAGATGCGCTTGCGCCGGGCCAGGTATTCCTCGAAGTCGTACCCGACATCGATCTCGCCAACCACTTCTTCGACGATGTCCTCCATCGTGATCATGCCAACAGCGGACCCGAACTCGTCCACGACGATCGCCATATGGTCCTCCCGCCGTTGCAGGATCGGCAACTGCTGATCGATGGTCTGAAGCGGCGAAACGTACAATGCCGGCTTGATCAGTTCCTCCAGGGGACGCTTGGCGATCTCAGGGTTCATCAGGTCCCAGGTCGTCAGCGTGACCACGCCGATCACGTTGCTAGTGCTGTTTTCGTAGACCGGCAGGCGGTTGTAGCCGTGGCGTCGGACCAGTTCCAGTGCGGTCGAGGTGCTCTGGTCGCGCCCAATGGTTTTCACCTCGGCAATGGGGATCATCGCTTCGGCAACGGTGGTTTCCGCAAACCGGATCACCCGCCTGATCCGGCCGCGCCCGAAGGTGTCCATCGCGGCGCCCTGCTCGGCCATATCCAGGACGGTCCGAAGCTGCTCGCGGGTGATAAAGAACGGCTGTGTGGTGCGCGCAACGCCGAACAGGCGCGCGATTCCCCGTGCCACCCGCGAGAACACGAAGACGATCGGATAGAACAGCCACGAAGACCACCTGAGGGGATAGATGATCAGCGGCGTGAGACCGTCCGACTTCTGCTGATAGACGCTCTTGGGAACGATCTCGCCCAGGATCAGCAACAGCGGCGTCATGATCAGGAAAGCAACCAGTTCGCCTCGTTCGGGAAGAAACTGGATCACCAGCAGCGTCCCGATTGTCGTCACCACCACGGTGGAGATGTTGGTCCCCACCAGCGTCGTGCTTAAGAGGACGTCGGGCTTCTGGAACAAATCCAGGGCAAGTTTCGACCCGCGGTTTCCCTGCTTGGCCCGGTGGCACAGCTTGATCTTGTCGGAATTCACCAATGCGATCTCTGAGCCCGAAAAGAACCCCTTCAACACCAGGAAGACCAGCATCACGGCGATGGCGAAAACAGCGTCCATTGGTCAGACCTTTTCCTTGTCCCGCTTTGCGGCCGACTTCGATTTCGGCCGGCTTGCAGGTTCTTTCTTCTCCTCGGCCTCTTGCTGGAGTTCCTTCAACGACACGACCTCCGCCGATGGCATGGCATCGTCGGCGGTCTCTACAGGCTCACCATAGCCGCCTTTCTTGTCGGGTTTCGCCGACTTGCCGGACTTCGCCGGCGACGGTTCCTTCGATGCCGCACTCTCGGGCTTTTCTTGCGATTCCGCCTCTTCCAACGCCCCCTTTGCCACCCGCAGCTTCGCCAAACGGTGCCCGTCCATTTCCAGCACCGTTGCGACGATCCCGTCGATCGCCACGCGATCACCGACCTTGGGCAGTCGATCCAGATAGCGAAACACGACGCCGCCGATTGTCGTCATCCGCGGGTCCTCGATGCCGAAGTTGGTGAGATCATTGAAATCCGTCAGCTTCATCTGGCCGGCGACTTCGTAGACATTCTCGTCGCGCTCCCGGTAGAGGGCCTGGCCGCTCAGCGATTCGGATATCTCGCCGAAGATGAAATTCACGACATCGCGCATGGTGATGAGGCCTTCCACCCCGCCGAACTCGTTCAGAACGACGGCCGCCCTGGCGTTGTTCGCCTGGAAGAAGTCGAACATCTCGTCCACATGCTTGGTGGGCGGGGCGACGACGGGCGCATGCATGATGTACTGGGGCGTGAGCTTCTCCAGATCCGCGCCTTCGAAAACCAGGCGCACCATGTCTTCTGCATGCAGGAACCCGACCAGATTGTCCGGATGATCGTGGCAGACGGGCACGCGCGGATGTTTGATCGCCCGGAATTCCTTCAGCATCTCGGGCACAGTCATGCTGTCCTTCAGGAAGCGTGTGCGTGTCCGCGGGGTCATGATCTCGACGATTTCGGTTTCCCCGGCCTCGAGAAGATTGTCGATCAAGACCCGTTCCGTGGCATCCAGGATGCCTTCGTCCGCGATGTCCTCGACCAGGGCCCTGAACTCGTCCACCTGCAGGATGTTCTCGCGTCCGCGCTCCTCACCGACGATCCAGGTCGTGATCTGATCCGCGACGACCCTCACGACACGGCGAAGCGGCGTGACCACACGGACCCACAGGCTCAACGGTGCGGCAACCAGGCCGGCACTGATGCGCATGGGATCGCTGACCGCGATGGTTTTCGGCGTCACCTCGCCCAACAGCAACAGCAGGGGGAACATGATCAGGACGTTGATCCAGCCGGCCTTGTCCTCCCCGTAAAGGTAGACCAGGATACCGGCCAAGTTGACCGTGGCGGCGATATTGACGAGTTCGTTGCCGCACAGCAGCGATATGATCAGGCGCCGCGGCTGGTCCAGCAGGGCGTGCAGGGTCTCGGATTGCGGATGCTTGTCGCGGCGGAGCTTCTGCAGGTCCAGGCGGGAAAGCGAGAACAGCGCAGTTTCCGAGCCTGAAAAGAAGGCGGAGCAGCAGAACAGAAACACTTGCAGAGCCAGCGCGGCAAGCACCGCAGGCTCCAACAGGCGCTCCGAGTCAAAAGCGAAAAACGCGACGATGGCGGTTCCGATTTGACCCAGCTCGTCGAAGATCCCGTCCATCTCGATCCCCCGAGCTCCGGCGAACCGCTTGCGATTCTGCCGTCATGCTGCCCCCTTTTGGCAATCCCCCGATCCGGAGCGTTGCCTGGACGCAAAGTAGTCGGCGGTCACACCCAAGGAATTGATCTGTCTCAAGATGTGATTCCGGCCTGGCGGCCGGTTCTTGATTCATCTCAATTTGTTGAGGTCCCCGAACCGTTAGCCTTGGTTAACGAATGACATGAATGGGCCGGTTCGTGTCCAAGGTCAGGGAGGAGACGACGTGAGCCAGGACGCAAAGAACAACACAGCGGCCGTATCGAGCAAGGATCGTCCGGTCCTGGCTGCGATTGATTTCAGCCCCGATGCCGAAGCTGCTCTCATTTGGGCATGCCGGCACGCCGAAAGGACCAAAGCCCCGATACAGACCCTGCATGTTGTTCACGACCCCGGCGAGTCGCCGGGGTACTATAAACGCGGTGAGCAAGACGTCCTGCGGCCGCCCTCAGACGTCGCCGCGGACATGATGTCGGAGTTCATCAAGCGGATCGCACAGGAGAATCCCCGCCTTAAAAGGGCGGCCGACGTCGAGCCGATTCTGGTCACCGGTATTCCCGAAACGCGGATCCTGGAGATCGCCAAGGCAAACAACGCCCGCATCATTGTCATGGGCAGCCGCGGCCGCACAGGCCTGCCGCACCTGCTGATGGGCTCGAAAGCCGAACGCGTCGTGCAGCGCTCCCCCATACCGGTCACGATCGTGAAGGCGGATACCGATGACAACGAATAACCATCCCGATGCAGCCCTGTTGCTGGCCGCGGCCACGGAAAAGGCACGTCGCGACACCGCCGCCGTGTTCGGCGCGCTCGATACCGGCCCCGGCATCTATACCCGCATCTTCGGGCAACGGACGGGTTTTGCCCTGATTTTTGTCGTGGCCGCGGCAATCTGCATCATGTCACAGCCGACGGTTGCGGCGGGCGATGATGGCGCTATCGACTGGTGGGCGATGGTGATGACGCTGTTCGGCGGGCTCGCCATCTTTCTGTTCGGCATGGAGCAGATGGCCGAGGCGCTGAAAAGGGTCGCCGGTGAACGGATGAAAACGATCCTGGGGCGGCTGACCGCCAGCCGCATCATGGGACTCCTGACCGGCGCATTCGTCACGGCGGTCATCCAGTCGTCATCGGTCACGACCGTCATGCTGGTTGGCTTCGTCACCGCGGGCCTGATGTCGCTGGCGCAGGCGATCGGCGTCATCCTGGGCGCCGACATCGGGACAACGGTCACCGCGCAGATCGTGGCCTTCAAGGTCACCAAATACGCCCTGCTGCTGGTCGCGGTCGGGTTCGTGCTGATGTTCACGGGCAGGTCCGACAGGATCAAGCAGTACGGCACCCTGATCTTGGGACTGGGGCTGATCTTCTTTGGCATGGGCATCATGAGCAACGGCATGCGGCCGCTGCGGACCTACGAGCCCTTCACCCAGCTGATGCAAAACGTGACGAATCCGGCGATGGGGATCCTGATCGCGACCGCATTCACGGCGCTGGTTCAGTCGTCCTCCGCGACCATGGGCGTGGTGATCGCGCTGGCGTCCCAGGGCCTGATTTCGCTGGAAGGCGGAATTGCGCTTGCGCTGGGCGCCAATATCGGGACCTGCGCAACCGCGGGCCTGGCGGCGATCGGCAAACCGCGCGAGGCGGTCCGCGTGGCGGTCGCCCATGTGACCTTCAAGATCGTCGGCGTCCTTCTGATCGTGTGGTTCATTCCACCGTTTGCCGACCTCATCCGGTCCATCTCGCCCAGTTCCGAAAGCCTGACCGGCATGGATCGGCTGGCCGCCGACACCCCGCGCCAGGTGGCCAATGCCCACACCGTGTTCAACGTGGGGATCGCTTTCCTGTTCCTGCCATTGGCATCCCTGTTCGCGCGGTTCTGCGAATGGGTTGTGCCCGACAAGCCCGTGGTCGCGCCCGTGACGATCCAGCCCAAGTATCTGGACAAGGAGCTTCTCGGGACACCACCGCTGGCAATCGACCGGGCCCGACGGGAACTCGGGCGACTGGGCGGCATGGTGGAAAACATGCTGGTGGCCACAATGCCGTCGGTCGCGACCGGGTCCGAGGAAGACCTGGATGAACTGGCCCATATGGATGCCGATATCGACATCCTGCATGTCCACATCGTGCGCTTCCTGCGCGACATCAGCGCGCAGGAATTGACGCTGGAACAGTCAGCCGCGGTCATGAACCTGCTGTTGGTGGCGAACCATCTGGAACAGATCGGTGACATCATCGAAACCAACCTGGTCACGATCGGACGCCGCCGAATCACCGAGGGCATCATCGTGAGCGAGGCCACGCAGGAAGTCCTGGAGCGGTACCGCGATCAAGTGGTCGACGCCCTGAAAATGTCGGTCGAAGCGGTCCGGAACGAGGACCAGAAGGCCGCCCTGAAGGTCAAGGCCATGAAGAAAGGCATGGCCGTTCTGACAGAGGAAACGGCCCGGCACGAGATCGATCGGCTGACGGCCAGCGAACCGAACCGCCTGCACACTTTCACACGCGAGATGGAGATCATTGAGAATCTGAGCAGGGTCTACAGGATCTGCCGCAAGATCGCGAAAACCGAGTGGCAGGCAACACCGGATACGGGGCTGCCCGAGGCTGCTGAATAACCGGGCTGCCGCGGGCCTTGGGCATTGCAACGGAACAGTTCGCTGCCGCGTACTCCGGACCTAATCTTGCGTTAGGTCAATTTAGCGATCTCGGCTGGAGGGTACTCTGCCGGGCTCTGTCACAAAAAAACGGCTTCCGTTCCGCACAACCGGAACGGCTGAGGCATCAGAGCAGGGGCTCTGCAAAGGAGGGGTCATGACGCTGCTGGAAAAACCGCCCGGCGGAAACAGGCGAGACGCACCGTGGCAAAGCCCTCGGTCGAAAACGAGGCAGAGTCCGCAGAAGAGCCTCGACCGAACGGCAGCGCAGCGAGCCTCCAACGCCGGACGCCGGCCCGAACCAAGCAACCTGCCGCGACGTCCGAGGCCCCCGGCGCGGCCACGGCGGTGGCGCGCAAGATCCCCAGAGACATCGACCTGGAGGCGCCGGAACTCTACCTAAACCGAGAACTCACCTGGCTCAGATTCAACCGGCGTGTGCTGGCCGAGGCTCAGAACAACGGCATTCCGCTGCTGGAGCGGCTGAAATTCCTGGCCATCACCAGCTCCAACATGGACGAGTTCTTTATGAAGCGGATCGGCGGCCTGAAACAGCAGATCGCCGCCGGCGTGCACCAGCTCACGGTGGACGGCCGTACGCCCGAGCAGCAGGTTCTGGACTGCGTGGAGGCCGTCAATGAGATCGAGGTCGTCCAACGGCAGGTCTTCCTGGATCTGGTGAAATCGCTCCGCGACAGCGGTGTTAGGATCTCGAAATACGAGGACCTGACCGAAGCGGAACGCGAGGACGTGCGCGCCACCTACAGGTCGAACATCATTCCCCTGATCACCCCCTGGCGATGGACCCGGCCCATCCGTTCCCGTTCATTTCGAACCAGTCGCTGAACCTCCTGGTCACGCTGCGCTACCGCGACGATTCGGAGAGCATCATGAACCGGATCAAGGTCCCGGTCGGTACCGGCGTGCCGCGGTTCCTGCGGGTGGGAACGGACGATCATTTCGTACCGCTGGAACACGTCATGGCCAACAACCTGGACCTGCTGTTCCCCGACATGCCGGTGGAGTCCTGCGAGATCTTCCGGGTGACACGCAACGCCAACACGGAACTGGAAGAGGACCAGGCCGAGGATCTGCTCAGCCTCATCGAGACCGAACTGCGCGACCGCAAGTTCGCACCGTTCGTGAGACTGGAGGTGCGCAAGGGCATGAAGCCCGTCCACCGGGGAATGCTGGCAGCCGAGCTGGGGCTGGACGAAGACATCGACATCTTCGAATCGGACGTGCTTCTGGGCATGCGGGACTTGATGGAAGTCGCCGGCCTGGACCGGCCGGACCTTCACGACCTGGACCATCACCCGATCACCAACGTCAGGCTGCAGGAGGATCGCAGCATCTTTCATCTGATCCGCGAGACCGGATCGATCCTGCTGCAGCATCCCTACGAATCCTTCGCCACATCGGTAGAGCGCTTCGTTCGCGAAGCCAGCAAGGACCCAAAGGTCCGCGCGATCAAGATGACGCTGTATCGGACATCCGCCGACACCGCGATCCTGCAGTACCTCATGGACGCCGCCCGCAATGGCAAGCAGATGGCCGTCGCGGTCGAACTGAAGGCCCGGTTCGACGAAGCGGCCAACATCGAATGGGCCGGCCGCCTGGAAGACGCGGGGATCCACGTTACCTACGGCGTGCTGGGCCTGAAGACCCACGCCAAGGTGATCCTGGTCGTTCGCCAGGACTATTCCGGCCTGACCCGCTACGCCCATATCGGAACCGGCAACTACCACGCCGGCACGGCCCGGATTTATTCGGACCTTGGGCTGCTGACTTGCGACGGAGACATCGGCCACGATCTGACCGAGTTATTCAACTATCTGACCAGCGGCTGCAAGCCGTCACGCCGATACCGAAAGATCCTGACCGCGCCGAAGTTCCTGAAGCGCGCTTTGCTGGAGAAGATCGATCGCGAAATCGCCGGCCACAGCAGGCGTTCGCCCGGACTGATCCGCTTCAAGACCAATGCACTGGAAGACCCCGACATCACCCGGGCGCTTTACCGTGCCAGCCAGGCCGGCGTCCGGGTCGAATTGATCGTCCGGGATACGTGCCGGCTGCGGCCCGGCCTGCCACGCATCTCCGACAAGATCTCGGTGACCAGCATCGTCGGCCGATTCCTTGAGCACACACGGATCTACCATTTCCGCAACGGTGGCGAGGAAGAGTACTTCATCGGGTCCGCCGACCTGATGACCCGCAACCTGGAAGGCCGGGTTGAACTGGTGACCCCTATCGAGGATCCGCACCTGCGCGAAACCCTGGACAGGATCCTGCAGGTTCAGACCAACGACCCCAGCGGCGGGTGGCACATGCAGTCCGACGGCACATACCAAAAGTCAGACGACGGGGGAGACCGCGACCACACGCAGCAGATCCTGGTGGACGACGCTGAGAAACGGCAAGCGGAATCCGGCCGCCTGAGAAAACGGAAGCCGAGGGCCATCGCCCGTCGCAGTGTCCGCTGACCGGACGGCAGCCAGCGACAGGCCAATCGGGAGGGACAAGCGATGCAAGTGGCGGACATCCTGAACGACAAAGGCAACGAGGTGGTGACAACGCAGCCACAAGAGGCGATTGCCAACGTTTCGCGCCGGATGCAGATGGAGCATATCGGAGCGATCCTGGTCAGGGATCAGGATGGAGCAATCGTCGGAATCATTTCCGAGCGCGACATTGTGCACAGCATTGCAGAAAAAGGGCAATCCGCACTGGACCTGTCTGTATCGGACTTGATGAGCACGCCTGTGGTCTCCTGCACGACAAATACCGACATCGAAGAGCTGATGGAGAAGATGATTACAGGCCGGATCCGTCACCTTCCGGTCGTCGATGGCGAAGACCTGATCGGCATCGTCAGCATCGGGGATGTTGTAAAGGGTGTTGTGGCCGAGCTGAAATGGGTGAAAAATGCGCTGGCAGAACAGGTGGCCTATTCGGCGGCATGGTCGACGGACGAAGACTGAACGGACCGGGAACTGACCCTGGCCACGCACATCCATGACCGTACCGTCCCTCGGCCGTACATCAGCGACGCGGCATGCCCGGCAACAGAACCGGGGCCGCCGCGATGATATAGGCGTTACATGTCTCGGATGTCGCGGGGGATATCCGAGACAGATCAGTGTCCGGGAAGCCGAAACCAGGTCATGGCCAAGACATCGGTTGTCAGGTCCGCGGGTCAGGATGGGAGGGTCCCCTTCCTCCGCGGCATCCTTACGCGCTCCCTGCAGGATGCAGGCCTGTCGTTCGATAAGGCCTACACCCTGGCGTCCACAATCCGGGACGAACTGAGCCACACGGTGGAGATCTCGGCCTCGGAATTGCACGACGTGGTGGTGCGCCACCTGGAGTCGGATTTCAGCTCATCGATCGTCCAGCGCTACGAGTCGCCCGTGGACCGCGACCGGATGATCCGTATCCGCGATCAGGATGCCCAAACGACAGTGTTCTCCCGCGGCCAGCTGCGGCAACGGTTGGAGTCCAGCGGGCTTTCCTACGAGGACTCCGCTACCGTCACCAGCGCCATCCACCAGCACATGATGAAGAAGGGGGAGACGGAGATCAGCGCCCGCCAGCTGGGCCTCCTGACCTACCGGTACCTGCAGCGCACCTTCGGGGACGCCCAGGCGCGGCGATACCTGGTGCTGATGGAGTTCCTGAGAGGCGAACGCCCGGTCATCCTGTTGATCGGCGGCGCATCGGGGTGCGGCAAGAGCGCCGTCGCCATGGAAATCACCCACCGCCTGGAAATCGCCCGCATCCAGTCGACCGACCTGTTGCGCGAGGTCATGCGGACGATGATCCCCGAGCGCCTGATGCCAGTGCTGCACCGCTCTTCATTCGATGCCTGGCGGGCCCTTCCGACCCGACCCTCTTTCAAGGGCGATCCCGATCTGATGCTGGAGGACGGGTTCCGTGCACAGGCGGAGCTGCTATCCGTACCGTGCGAAGCGGTCATCCGCCGTTCGCTCAGAGAACAGAGTTCCCTGATCCTGGAGGGCGTCCATGTCCAGCATGAACTGTTGGAGAAGATCAGCGCCGAAAACGGCGCGGTGTTCGTGCATGTGATGCTGGCGATCCTGAACCCCAACCGCTTCCGGGGCCGCATCTCGCGCCGCGGCGATCACGCGATCCACCGGCGCGCGGAAAGGTACCTGGAAAACTTCGATTCGATCTGGCGCCTGCAGTCGTTCCTGCTGTCGGAGGCAGACCGCGCCGGAATCCCGATCATCCTGAACCATAACAAGGAACAGGTGATCGCCGAACTCATGCGGACGATCGTCGACCAGCTGGCGTCCGGATCGACCGCGAAGCCCGAGGAAGTGTTCGTCTGACGGCGCCGCCCGCGACGCCGTGGACCGACGCTAGGCCGGCTCTTTCCGCTTCCGGCCGCCGCCTTTGGGCGGCGAGCCCGGGCGGCGCTTCTTGCCGCCGCCGGATCCGGCCTCCGGAAAGGCGAATGAGAGCTTGTCCTCGCCCTTGTCGACCCCGACGGAGACGGTGCCGCCCTTGGTCAACTGCCCGAACAGCAGTTCGTCGGCCAACGGCTTCTTGATCGATTCCTGGATCAGCCGGGCGAGCGGCCGCGCGCCGTAGAGGTGGTCGTAACCCTTCTCGGCAAGCCAGGCGCGGGCTTCGTCGGTCAGGTCAATGGTGACATCACGGTCCGCCAACTGCGATTCCAGCTGCATGACGAACTTGTCCACCACCCGGGAGACGACCTCCGGCCCCAGGTTGGAGAATGCGATCACCGCGTCGAGGCGGTTTCGGAACTCGGGCGTGAACATGCGGTTGATAGCGTCTTCGTCCTCGCCGCTGCGGACCTCGCGGCCGAACCCGATGGCCGGCTTGGCCAGGTCGGCGGCGCCGGCATTGGTGGTCATGATCAGGATGACGTTTCGGAAGTCCACCGTCTTGCCGTTGTGGTCGGTCAGCTTGCCATAGTCCATAACCTGCAGCAGCACGTTGAAAAGGTCCGGGTGAGCCTTCTCGATCTCGTCCAACAGCAGCACGCAATGCGGGTTCTGGTCGATGGCGTCCGTCAGCATGCCTCCCTGGTCAAAGCCCACATAGCCCGGCGGGGCGCCGATCAGCCTGGAGACCGAGTGACGCTCCATGTATTCGGACATGTCGAAGCGCACCAGTTCGATCCCCATGTTCATCGCAAGCTGGCGTGCCACCTCGGTCTTGCCGACGCCGGTGGGCCCGGAGAACAGGTAGCTGCCGATCGGCTTCTCCGGCTCGCGCAGCCCGGCCCGCGACAGCTTGATCGCCGCCGACAACGCATCGATGGCCGCATCCTGGCCGTAGACCATCGACTTCAGGTCACGGTCCAGGGTTTCCAGCGCCGCCTTGTCGTCCTTGGAAACCTGCTTTGGCGGGATCCGCGCCATCTTGGCGATCACCGTTTCCACGTCGCGAACGCCCAGCGTCTTCTTGCGTTTGGTCTGGGGCAACAGCATCTGCGCAGCACCCACCTCGTCGATCACGTCGATGGCCTTGTCCGGCAGCTTGCGGTCGTTGATATAGCGGGACGACAGATCGACCGCGGCGCGGATCGCCTCGTTGGTATAGCGAATGGAGTGGTGCTTCTCGTAGACCGGCTTCAGTCCGCGCAGGATTTTCACCGCGTCTTCGACCGACGGCTCGTAGATGTCGATCTTCTGGAACCGGCGGACCAGCGCCCGGTCCTTTTCGAAATAGTTTCGGTATTCCTTGTACGTGGTCGAACCGATACAGCGCAGCGACCCGCTCTGCAGTGCCGGTTTCAGGAGATTGGAGGCGTCCATGGCACCGCCGGTGGTGGCACCAGCGCCGATCACCGTATGGATCTCATCGATGAACAGGACCGCACCTTCCTGCTCCTCAAGCTCCTTGACCACTGCCTTCAGGCGCTCTTCGAAGTCGCCGCGATAGCGGGTCCCGGCCAAAAGCGCCCCCATGTCCAAGGCATAGATCGTGGCGTTCTGCAGCACATCGGGCACCTCGCTCTCGACGATGCGTTTGGCCAGCCCTTCTGCAATGGCGGTCTTGCCGACACCGGGGTCACCGACAAACAACGGGTTGTTCTTGGTCCGGCGGCACAGGATCTGAATTGTGCGCTCAATCTCTTCGGCCCGTCCGATCAGCGGATCGATCTTGCCGCTGGCGGCTTTCCGGTTGAGATCGACGCAATAGGCGTCCAGCGCCTCGGTGCCTTTCTTGTTGAGTTCCTCGGCCTTGTTATCCTCTTCCGCACCGCTGACGCTGCGTTCCTCGCTTTCGCCGGGGACCTTGGCAATCCCGTGGGAGATGTAGTTCACCGCGTCGAAGCGGGTCATGTCCTGCATCTGCAGGAAATAGACCGCATGGCTCTCACGTTCGGAAAAGATCGCGACCAGCACGTTGGCACCGGTGACTTCCTCGCGGCCCGACGATTGCACATGAATGGCCGCACGCTGCAAGACCCGCTGGAAGCCGGCGGTCGGCTTCGGGTCCTCCTGGTGCGCGGACACCAGGTTGGTCAGCTCGTTATCCAGGTATTCGCCGATGTCGCTGCGCAGACGGTCGAGGTCGATCCCGCAGGCCCTGAGGACCGCGACCGCATCCTGATCCTCCGTCAGCGACAGCAGCAGATGCTCCAGCGTGGCGTATTCGTGCCGACGCTCGCCTGCAAACGCCAGTGCCCGATGGAGAGTTTCTTCGAGATTCCTGGAAAGCATGTCTGACCTCAGATGTGGTGCTCGGTCCGCGCGCCGCGGATCGCGACGCTTTGCGGGTGGATGCCGCGTCCCATCACGCCTTCTCCAGCGTGCATTGGAGGGGATGCTGGTGCTGGCGCGCGTAATCCATCACCTGGGTCACCTTGGTTTCGGCAACTTCGTAGGTGAAGACCCCGCATACGCCCACGCCCCGGCGGTGGACGTGCAACATGATCTGTGTCGCTTCCTCGCGGCTTTTCGCGAAGAACCGCTCCAGCACCATGACCACGAACTCCATCGGGGTGTAGTCATCGTTCAACATTAAAACCTTGTACATCGACGGCTTCTTGGTCTTCGGCCGGGTCTTTGTGACCACGCCCGTCTGCTGGTTGTCGCCAGGCTGGCGATTTTGGTCGCCCATGGCGATTCTGAAGCGCGTCGTCGTCATGACGGGAAAAACTCGCATCCAAGCGGTTAAGTTTTTGCTTACCAGAAATGCGGCCGTCCGGCTCGGTTAATGATATTGGATTTGCTCACACAGCAACAAGGGGGGCCGCGGGCATGATCTCGTATCTTTTTGTAGGGGCCGGCGGGGCCTGCCGAAGCCGCCGATGCTGACAGGCCTGCACCGCAGCCTTGCCGCGATCACCGCCGCCGGAACCGCGGAATCGGCCGTTTACGGCGCCCGGTCGCGGCACCGGCGGGACCAACGGCCACCGCCGGGGGCTGGGTTCTATTGTCCCGTCTGCGAAGGCTGGAGCCGGACTTTCCTGCCTTTCGGCCTGGCCCGCCGGCGCCGTGCCGCCTGCCCGCGCTGTGGCTCGCTGGAGCGCCACCGCTTCACCTGGGTCTTCCTGCGGGACGTCTGGAATATCCAACAGCTGCGCGGACGGGTCCTGCACATCGCGCCCGAGCCGTGCATCCGGGCGCGGCTGGCGTCCAGCCCGTCGCTGCACCTGCTGACGGCCGACCGTTTCGACCCCGAGGCCGACGTGGCGATGGACGTTACCCGGCTGGCCCTGCCGTCGGGGCGGTTCGACACGGTCCTGTGCAGCCATGTGCTGGAGCACGTCCTTGACGACCGCGGTGCCATGGCCGAAATCACGCGGGTGTTGCGGCCCGGCGGACGGGCGATGCTGATGGTTCCGATCGACATGTCGATGCCGCAGACCTACGAGGATCCGGCCATCAACACGCCGCAAGCGCGCAACCGCGCCTTCGGCCACCCCTTTCACGTGCGGATCCCGGGCGCCGACTACCCCGATCGGATCCGCGCAGCGGGCCTGGACGCTACCGTGGTGGGATCGGCGGAAATCATGACACCCCACCGGCGCCGGCAGATGCGAATCAACAAATCCATCCTGTTCGACTGCCGCAAGCCGGCCGATTCGAGCTGACCAGACAAAAAGAAGCCCCGCGCGGGATCCGCGCGGGGCCTCCGATACCGATGTCAGGCCAGCCGTCCTGGGAGGAGGAGAAAGGACGGCCGGGCCTTCCCGGAGTTCGATCGGTCCTTAGGCCGCTGCGGGCTTCAGGATCTTCTCGACGGTTGTGTTGAACTGGGCCTGGATCGGCTCCATGGCCTCGTTCGCAACCTTGACGCTCATCTCGGACATCTTGGTGCCCTCGGCGACGAAGCTGTCAAAGCTGGACCGCGCCAGCTCGGACTGGATCTCGAAGACGTCCTGGACCGTCTTGGCGGTCATCAGGGACTTCGCAGCCTCGACACCGGTTTCGGCGGTCGCCTGGGCATAGGCGAAATAGGCCTTGCCAAGCGCCTCATAACCAGCGGCCCACACATTGCCGGCCTTGATCGCCGCATCGACGGCGTCTTTGTTCAGGGTCGTGAACTCGTCATAAGCCCGCAGCACCGAAGTCGTGGACTTCTCGACCTGGTCCTTGCTCATGGAGATCACCTTCTCATAGCCCTCCGTGGAAGCCTTGACGGCCTGCTCGAAGGTTTCCTTGCCAACCGCGACAGCCTCTTCCATCTGCTTGGTGTCGAGCTTCGGGGCGGCGCTTTTCCGTGTTGTCATTTCTCATCACTCCTTTCGGCGTCCGGCTGTCGCCGGCTTAAATCCCATAATCAGAACATCGCGTTTGCGGGGCCCTGCGCGGGACGCGCGCCCATGCGGGTGCGCGCTGTTTCGGGTCCTGCGGGAACCTCTCTTTGTTGCACTGCAACATCGAATGACCCATATATGCGCTGCGTTTACCCTCAAGTCAAGCGTTTTTTTGTGCAGCGCACAAAAATGCTGCAGCGCACCCGTCGGGGCTCGATATCACGCGGAAATTGGCCATTTCAGTGGGTCCTGATCCCTTGTGGCGGGGCCGGCCCGGATGCTACGCTGCTGCGCCGAACAGAGGGATCAGCGTGACCTATTGCGTTGCAATGAAAGTCCGCGAGGGCCTGGTGGCCGTCTCGGACGGGCGGATTACTGCGGGCACCCAGGTCACGGTCGCGCGCAAGAACGCGCTGATCGGGCCGGAGAGCAACCGGTTCCTGGTGATGACGTCGGGGCTGCGGTCGCTCAGGGACAAGACCCTCGCCTATCTGCGGCGGCGCATGCGGGAAGAACACGCCAACGGCTATTCCGGTCTCCTGGACGCGGTCGACGACTATTGCGGCTGCCTGCGCCAAGTCCGCGAAGAAGATGGGGATCAGCTGACTGATGCGGACCTCACCTTCAACCTCCACGCCATCATCGGCGGCCAGCTGCGTGGCGACCCGGAACCGACCGTCTTCCTCGTCTATCCCGAGGGCAACTGGATCGAAGTGGACGAACGCACGCCATATCTCTCGGTGGGCGCGACCACCTATGGCAAGCCGGTTCTTGACCGGACATTGACGTACGAGACGGACATGAAGACGGCATTGAAGCTGGCCTACCTGTCCTTCGACTCGACCCGGATCAGCGCGGCGGATGTCGGGTTTCCGCTGGACATGATGACATACCTGGCAAGCGACAGGACCTGGCGCGAAGCCCAGTATGACTATGATGACGTCATGCAACAGCGCCAATGGTGGAACGACAACATCACCAAACTGGTCAAGGAGATGCCGGACGGTCCCTGGGTGTCGGCCTTGGCGGGGGGCCAGCACGTTTCGGTGGTCAGCGACGACTGATCGCCGGGCACGTCAGGCCAGCGCCTGTGCCGAGACACGGTATGCCTGGTTTTCGCCAAGTCTTTACCCTTAAAGGTTCATTATTGTGCCGCATCCATGGATGAAAGAAACACCAGGCTGTTTTTCTTGGTCGGGCGCGAAACGCGGCAACCCGCAGGATCTGGACAGCGACTCGCGGTTTCACTAATATCCTGCCGCTGGGTCACCTAGGGGAAGTCTTTTGCTTCAAACGACGAGTCTTGCGGCTGGAGAAGTAAAACGCAGCGGCCCTGCGTTTTACCTTGGATCTGCACTTCGTTTTATTAGTGTCCTGGCAACCTGTCTTGTCATGGCCTTGACGGCGCTGCCGCAGCAGGCGGCGGCACGCTATGCCTCGATCGTTGTCGAAGCGGATTCCGGGCGGGTGCTGCATTCCAAGAACGCGGACACCCGCAATTATCCGGCGTCTCTGACCAAGATCATGACGTTGTACATGGTTTTCGAGGAGCTCGACCGCGGCAAGATCACGCTGAATACCCGGATGAAGACCTCGCGTCGTGCCACGGGCATGTCGCCCAGCAAGCTGGGGCTGAAACGCGGTGAAACGCTGACGGTCCGCGATGCGATCATGGCGCTGATCACCAAGTCGGCCAACGACGCCGCCGTCGTCGTCGCCGAGCACCTTGGCGGCAGCGAGCAGAAGTTTGCGCGCATGATGACCAAGCGGGCGCGGGCGCTGGGCATGAAACGCACGTCGTTCCGCAATGCCTCCGGGCTCCCCAACCGGCGGCAGCTCTCCACGGCGCGTGACATGGCCACCCTGGCAAGGCGCATCTACAAGGACTTTCCCCACTACTACGGTTATTTCGCCTCGAAGTCGTTCAAGTACCGCGGCCGGTCGTACCGAAACCACAACCGGCTCCTGTCCAACCACAGCGGCACCGACGGCATCAAGACCGGCTATATCCGCGCGTCCGGCTTCAATCTGGTGGCATCGGTGGAACGCGACGGCCGGCGCCTGATCGGCGTCGTTTTCGGCGGCCGGACGGCCCGCAGCCGTGACCGGCACATGGCGAGCCTGCTGGACAAGGGCTTCCGCCGTGGCGGTCCCGCCATCGCCCAGGCCCAGACCAAGAAACCTGCCAAACGTGCGGCCGTCGCCAAAAGGCCCCCGAAAAGGTCGCAGGCCGTGGCGCGCAAGGCACCCTATCCACTGCCGAAACCCGCCCGTTTCGCGGCGCCCCGGGCGCCCGCCGGAACCCTGGTGGCAAGTGCCGCGCCGGCGCCAGCGAGCAAGGGCAGCTGGTCCGCGCAGGTCGGCGCGTTCCGCAATGCCGACAAGGCCCGCAAGGCGGCCCGCACGGCGTCGCAGCGCCTGGACATGATCGGACGGACAGCCCGGTTAGTGATCGCGCCCTTCAAGACCGAGGCGGGCCAGCTTTACCGCGCACGCCTCACAGGACTGACCGAGGCCAAGGCACGGCACGCCTGCCGCCAGCTTTCGGCACAACGGATTTCCTGCGTGCCGGTCGCACCGAAGGTGCCTGGCGCAAGCCTGGCCCTGAACCGCAACTGACCCTCCACGGGCGGCCCGATCGCCCAGAGCCCGCGGCACCGACCTTTCGCGTCCGTTGACCTTGCGGCTATAGTCCGCCGGTTCACCACCGGGGTCGCACCACGTGACAACTGAGACATCGCCCCATCCGGCACGCCCGGGCGTCGCCGATCCGCCCCAGGCGTGGTTGAGGCTTGCCGTGTCTGTCGTGCTGGGCACGATCGGCTCGATCGGCATGTGGTCGGTGGTGGTGATCCTGCCCGCGGTGCAGGCGGAATTCGATGTGGATCGGGCGGATGCGTCCCTGCCCTACACGCTGACGATGATCGGCTTCGCCCTGGGCAATGTTCTGGGCGGCCGCCTGGCGGACCGCCTGGGCATCACGCCGCCCGTGATCGTGGCCGCACTGGTTCTGGGCTCCGGCTTCATCACCGCCGGCGCCAGCACGGCCATCTGGCAGTTCGCGTTGGTTCAGGGGGCGTTGATCGGTGTCGGCACCGCCGCCACCTTCGGCCCCTTGATCGCCGATATCTCGCACTGGTTCCGGCGGCGCCGCGGTGTCGCCGTCGCCGCGACGGCCAGCGGCAACTATCTTGCCGGCGCGATCTGGCCGCCGGTCCTGCAGTTCTTCGTGGCCAGCGAGGGCTGGCGCGTGACCTATATGGGCGTCGGCCTGTTCTGCATCGTCACGATGATACCCCTGGCCTTACTGCTGCGCCGGCAGGCCCCGCAATTCGCCGCAGCGGATCGGGTCACAGGTCCAATTCCGCCGGAGCGGCCGCTTTCGATCTCGCTGTCGCCGCGGATGTTGCAGGCAATGCTGGTGGTGGCGGGAGTTGGTTGCTGCGTCGCCATGTCGATGCCCCAGGTGCATGTCGTCGCCTATTGCGCGGACCTGGGTTACGGCGTCGCCCGCGGCGCGGAGATGCTGTCCCTCATGCTGGCCGGCGGCGTGGTCAGCCGGCTTCTGTCCGGGTTCCTGGCCGACCACATCGGCGGAGTCCGGACCCTGCTGGTGGGTTCGGTGCTGCAGTGCATCGCGCTGTGGCTCTACATCCCGTTCGACGGCCTGGCATCGCTTTATATCGTCTCTCTGGTGTTCGGGCTCTCCCAGGGCGGGATCGTGCCCAGTTACGCCATTATCGTACGGGAATACCTGCCAGCCCGCGAAGCCGGCCAACGGATCGGCGTCATCATCATGGCGACCGTCTTCGGAATGGCGCTGGGCGGCTGGATGTCAGGCTGGATCTACGACGTTACGGGCTCATATCAGGCGGCGTTCCTGAACGGGATCGCCTGGAACTTCCTGAACATCGCCGTCATGGCTGCCGTCCTTTGGCGGACCCGAACGCCGACCACGGCCGTCGCCTAGAAGCCCGCCCTTTTTCGGTCAATGCCCGGCGGAGGGCTCCAGCCGGTCGACGGCGAGGCCGGCCTTGTTCAGCTCCGCGATCACCTCGGCCTTCAGGTCCTCAAGGGCATCCTCGCCCTGCGCCTCGCAGCGCACAACCAGGGCGCTTTGGGTGTTCGACGCGCGTAACAGCCACCAGCCGCCGTCGCGGCTGACGCGCACGCCGTCGATGTCGTTCACCTCGGCCCCGGCAGCAAGCAGGCTCTGCTTGACCGTATAGACCACCGCCGACTTTCGCTCTTCGGCAACGTCAATCCGGATCTCGGGCGTGTTGACCATCTGCGGCAGGGCGTCACGCATGTCGCCAATCGACTTGTCGCCGCGCGCCACGAGGTCGATCAGCCGGACCGCCGCATACAGGGCGTCGTCGAACCCGAAATAGGTGTCCGCAAAGAAGATGTGCCCGCTCATCTAGCCGGCCAAGGGCGCCGCAAGTTCGACCATACGCGTCTTGATCAAGGAATGACCGGTCTGACACATGACCGGATTGCCGCCAAGCCGCTCCACCTCGTCGAACAGCATCTGGCTCGCCTTGACGTCGGCCAGGATGCTCGCGCCGGGGATCTTCCCAAGCAGGTCGCCGGCCAGCATGGCCAGGATCTGGTCACCCCAGATCACCCGCCCCTGCTCGTCGATGACGCCGATCCTGTCGCCATCACCGTCAAAAGCGACCCCCATATCACAGCCTTCGCCCAGAACCGTGTCGCGCAGCTGCTCCAGGTTCGCTTCGATCGTCGGGTCCGGGTGGTGCGCCGGAAAAGTCCCGTCGATCTGCTCGTTCAACAAGACGTGCTCGCCGGGCAACTGCTGGGCAAGCTTCAGCATGGCTTCACCCGCGGCACCGTTGCCCGCGTACCACGCAACCTTCAGCCCGCGCTTCGCCGTGTAGTCCTTCAGCAGGCGCGAGATATAGGCATCCAAAGCCTCCACCTCCAGGATGCTGCCGGCGCCCTCGACCCAGTTCCCCTTCGACGCGGCATTTCCCAACGCCTGAATGTCAGCCCCGAAGAAGGGCTTGCCATCCGTCATCATCTTGAAACCGTTATATTCGGGCGGATTGTGGGAACCGGTTACCATGACCCCGCAATTGGCGTGCAGGACCTTGCTGGCGAAATAGAGGACGGGCGTCGGACATAGCCCAAGCCGCAGGACGTGAAGCCCCGTCGACGCCAAGCCGCGGGCAAGCTCTTCCTCCAGGACAGGCGAACTCATGCGTCCGTCATAGCCGACGCAGGCGATGCTACCGCCGCGGGAAACGACAATCGATCCCAGTGTCCGGCCCAACGCCAACGCATCGCTAGGCGACAGCGTTTTGCCAACCACACCCCGGATGTCGTATTCGCGCAGTATGCTGGGATGAAAACCGTGGCCAGCAGCACCATGCATCGTCGTCAAGCCTCCAGGGACGCTTCCTCGAAGGCGACGCTGCCAGGCCGTCCGATACTGGTGTAGAAGAAGCCAGCCGCCGCCATCTCCTCGGGATCGTATATGTTTCGCAGATCGATCATTACCGGAGAGTTAAGCAAGCGGCGAGTTTGTTGCAGATCCAACAGCCGGAACTCGTTCCATTCGGTCAAAATGACCAGCGCATCGGCGCCTTCCATCGCCTCGTAGGGACCGGTGCACCATTCCACCCCCGGGACCAGGCCGCGCGCCTCGTCCATGCCTTTCGGATCGTAGGCGCGCACCGCCGCCCCCTCCGCCATCAAGGCCGGCAGGATGTCCAGGGCCGGGCTTTCGCGCATGTCGTCCGTGTTGGGCTTGAAGGTCACGCCCAGAACGGCCACGGTCTTCCCGGCAACCGAACCGCCGCACGACCGGATGATCCGCCCGGCCATGGCTTGCTTGCGCCGCTGGTTCACGTCGACCACGGATTCCACGATGCGCACGGGCGCGCCTGCGTCCTGGGCGGTGCGGACCAGGGCCAGGGTGTCCTTCGGAAAGCAGGAGCCTCCGTATCCGGGGCCGGGATGCAGGAACTTGGACCCGATCCTGCCGTCCAGCCCGATTCCGCGGGCAATCTCGTGCACGTCCGCGCCGACCTTATCGCAGAGATCGGCCAGCTCGTTGATGAAGGTGATCTTCGTCGCCAGTAACGCGTTGGTCGCGTATTTGATCAGTTCCGCCGACTCGCGGCCGGTCCACACGATCGGCGTCTCGTTGAGGAACAGCGGCCGATAGACCGCGCTCATCACTTCGCGGGCCCGGTCGCTTTCAACCCCGATCACCACCCTGTCGGGCCTTGTGAAGTCCTCGATCGCCGCGCCTTCGCGGAGGAACTCCGGGTTGGAGACAACGTCGACGTCGGCTGACGGCCGTTTGTTGCGGATGATGCGTTCCACCGCCTGGCCCGTGCCCACAGGCACGGTGGACTTGTTCGCAACCACCGTATAACCGGTGACCGCGCCGGCAATCTGCTCGGCGGCTGCATAAACGTAGCTGAGGTCGGCATGGCCGTCACCGCGGCGCGACGGCGTCCCGACGGCGATGAAGACCGCCTCCCGGTCGGCCACCGAGGCTTCCAGGTCGGTTGAGAAGTTGAGCCGTCCATCGGCGAGATTGGACCGGACCAGCTCTTGCAGGCCGGGCTCGTATATCGGTATCTCGCCCCGCTTCAGACGTTCGATCTTCGAGGTATCGGTGTCCACGCAGGTGACATTGATCCCGAACTGCGAAAAGCAGGCGCCGGAAACCAGCCCGACATACCCCGTGCCGATCATCGAAATGCGCATTGCTTCCCCCTAGGGTGAAGGGCCATCCGACGCCTTCGGCTCAGACCACGTAGGTCTTCAACATAGCGGCGACCGCGTCGCCCATGTCGCTGCGCGACACCGCATACGCGATGTTGGCTTCCAGGAACCCGACCTTGTCGCCGCAATCGAACCGCCGGCCTTCGAATCGCAAGCCATGAAACGGAACCCGACCGATCAGGGTCGCCATAGCGTCGGTCAGCTGGATTTCGCCGCCGGCGCCCTTTTCCTGCGCGTCCAGGGCCTCAAAGACCTCCGGCGTCAGGAGATAGCGGCCGATGATCGACAGGGTGGACGGCGCTTCGCTGGGATCGGGCTTCTCAACCAGGCCCCGGACCGCCGCAAGCCGGCCGTCGTCCTCGGCGACATCCAGAATTCCGTACCGCGCCGTATGCTCGCGCGGCACATCCATCACCGCAACCAGGCAGCCGCCCACCTCGGCGTGGACATCGACCATCTGCTCCAGGCACGGCGTCTCAGACTTGACCAGATCGTCCGCCAGGATGACGGCAAACGGGTCGTCGCCGATCAGGTCGCGGGCGCACCACACGGCGTGCCCCAGTCCCAGCGGCTCCATCTGACGGGTATAGGTAATCTGGCCGGGTTCTGGCATGTCGCGGCGCTCGGCCGCCAACATGTCGACCTTTCCCCGTGCCTGCAGGGTCTGATAGAGCTCGTAGGGAATGTCGAAATGGTCTTCGATCGCGTTCTTCCCGCGTCCGGTGACGAAGATGAACTGCTCCACACCCGCCGCAGCCGCTTCCTCGACCGCGTATTGAATCAGCGGTTTGTCGACGACGGGAAGCATCTCCTTCGGCATTGCCCTTGTTGCAGGCAGGAACCGGGTCCCCAGCCCGCCTACAGGAAATACGGCCTTGCGGATCCTAGCGACCATGGTCGGTCCTGGAGTTCGTTTGCATCGCCTATCGGCCCATGTTTGTCTGTTGCAAGAGGATGCGCGGGTTATTGCCACAGTCCGCCGGGGACGGCAAGGCAGGCCCGCCTTCAGACGTGGGACAGCAGGGTGTCTTTCGCCTGATTGATCTTGGTGGCCAGATAGTCCGACCCGCCGTGATCGGGGTGCATCTGCTTCATCAACCGGCGGTGCGCCGCTTTGATCTCTGCCGCACTGGCCCCCGGCTTCAGCCCCAGAATCTCGCAGGCTTCGTCGACCGACATCGCCCCGGTCGACCGGGTTGCGCTTTCGCCGCCGGCCCCCATCCCGCCGACACCGGCCTGTTCCTGCCAGTCCGCACCGTGGGTGCGATCCAGATAGGCCTGCAAGACCTGGGCGGAATGCTCGTCCTCCTGAACGGCGTGGCGCAAAAGCTGAACCAGTTCATCCAACGACATCGACGCGAGCGACCGCCCCGCAAATGGCCCCTCGTTGACGATGCCATCCATCGCACCGGTGTCGTGGTCCAGCGTCATGCTGACGAATCGGGTGTTCACCGTCGAAGACTGGCCGCCGCTGGGCCCGCGCGCCGCCTTGGCCCGCTGATGCAGCGAATTCAGGAACATGGCGGCGCGGGCCACCTGCATTCCGCGCATCAACCATGGCAGCAGCCCCAGCAGCGCCACCCACAGGAAATTGAGGCGGCCCGTCAGCAGCAGGAAAAGCCCCACGACCACGGCGAAGGCCATCCCCGTCCATGTCAGGGTTCTCAGAATCCGCTTGGGATCGCCGGTGGCGTACCACCGCAACAGGAAAATCACCCCGATGGCGATCAGGATACCGCCGATGAACCAGGCCATGACCGCCCTTTACCCCGACTTTCCGCCGATCTGGTGGGTCAGCCGCAGCACGTCGCCGCCGCGCTTTTTCCCGAACTCCAGCATGGCCTTTCGCCCGCCTGCCGCATAAACCGCAACGGCAGACAACAGATCGCGCAACTGGCGGGCGCTGCCGCTGTCGAATGTGCAATAGGCCCCGCCCGATAGGCGTGCCATGTCCTTGAAGCACTTCGCGGCGATCGGGTCTCCGCCTTCCTGAAAGGCGAAGATCGGCAGGTTCAGAAGACCCAGCTCGCCGGCCTGGTGGCAGAGGTGGTCAATGTCTTCCTCCATGGCGTCGCCGACAAAGACCAGGGCATGCACCCGTTCGCGTTTGGTCTCCTTGATCGCGTGGTCCAGAACCTTTCGAATCTGGGTATGTCCGCCGCGGCACCGCACGGAGGTCATCAGCCGCGCCAGCCCGGTCGCATCGGGCACCCACTTGCTGGCCCGGCACTCGCCGAAGCCGCGGAAATAGATGAGCTGGACGTCCAGACCGCCGAGGACGGCCGTCTCGTCGAACATCTCGGCCTGGATATGGCAGGCCCGGTCCCAGGTCGGCTCGCGGCTGGCGGTCGCATCCATCGCGAAGATCAGCCGCCCACGCTGTCCTGCCGCACGCGGCTGGACCGGGGTCGTCTTGATCTTCTCCAGAAAGGCCTCGACATCCGAGTCGCCGGCCCGCTTGTCCGTCGGAAGTTTCGCCATCACCCACATAATATGGGGTCAACAGGCCCCCCTTCGCCAGCACCTGCGCGGCAGGGTGTCGCGGCGGGCCCCGCCAGCCCGGCTCAGGCGGCCGGCGCCGCCACTTTCCGGCGCAACGCAGCCACCTGCAAAAGGGCGCGCACTTCCTGCCGTGCCGCCAAGTGGCTCATCGACAACTTCACGCCCGCACCCTCCAGCCTGAGGTCCAGCAGGGTGAGGCCCTTGAGGAAGAGTTCCCGGAAGATGACCCGTTCAGAGAAACCCGGCGCCGCCCGAAACCCGATTCGCGCCGCCAGGGCATCGAGGACGCCGGAAATGGCCCTCTGGTTGTGGCTTTCGAGTTGGCTCAGGCGGTTTCGCATGACGATCCAGTCGATCGAGCCGCGGTCGCGCAGCATGCGCTGCTTGCGCTGTTCCCACACCATCTCCGCATATCGGCTTGGATGCTTGACCCGGTGGGTTTCCGGGTCAACGTCGGCCAAGTTGTCCAGATCGACGAAGCTGTCGTTCAAGGGGGTGATCAGGGTGTCCGCAAAGCTGTGTCCCAGCCGCGACAGAAAGTTGTCGCTGCCGGGGGTGTCGATCACCAGGAAATCATGGGTCGGAAGCAGCCTTTCCAGGGCCTCCTCGAGTTTCGACTTCTCCTCTTCCTGGGCCGAATAGACCGTCCCGGCCGTGCTGAGCGGGACCGCCACATGGGACGGCATCATCAGCCGGAGGCTGTTCCGCTCACTATACTGCTGCCGGTTCTCCATATAGCGGGTCAGCGTCGCCTGCCGGGCATCGAGATCCAGGCTGGCGACGCGGAAACCGTCGTGCAGCAGTGCCGCGACCAGATGCATGGAGGTGGTCGATTTTCCCGAACCACCCTTCTCGTTGCCGACAACGACCACATGCGCGCGCCTTCGCGCTGCAGTGTGCGGAACAATCTGTTCAAGCATCATCCAAAACCTGATGTTCTCACGGTCCGCGGGGCCGAGACTATAGGCACCGTTCCGTGCCAAGGCGAGGATAAGATTGCATCGATTCGAGACACAGGCCAAGCTAGGCTGAGGCCGTGGGCAAGGAGACGAGACAATGCTACAGGAACTGTCACGCGCCGCCGTGTTGCTGGGCGTGGCGGTTTTGACGGCCTGTGTCGCCAGTTCACCGAACCAGACACCGATCGCCAGCGAGCAAGCCCGCCTGAACTATGCCTTCACCCGGCCAGCCGGCGGCTCGGAACGGCATCTGCGGGTCGATGCACCGGACCGCACGTTCAGCGAGGAACGCTACGACTGGCAGAACAACACCGATGCCTTGAACAGGGGCGGTCTTGTCCTGCGCGAACTGAAGCCAGGCGCAACGGGTTTCGGCTTCGCCGTGCCTACGGATCCCAAGAAGTCGGTCGACCGGTGGAGTACCCTCGCCGACAAGACCTTGTTCTTCGACGATCCCTTTATCACCAAAAACAGGCACGGCACCGCCACCTGGCGGCGCTTCACCAGGGCCAGTTCTGTCTGCGTGGTCTTCCTGCAAACCTGGCCGCCGGCCGATGAGGGCCCGGTGACGCGCACGCTGGAAGGCTACTACTGCGCCGAGGCAGGCGGGTGCATGTCCGTGGGACAGGCCGAGCAGGTCGTGCAGTCGGTCCACTTCGTGCCTCCGAAGCCAGAACCCGGCGTGGGGTCCTAGGCCGCCGCCCTCAGCCTCCCTTGCGGCCTCGCGAGCGCATCTCCTCCCAATCGGCATCGCTGACGGCGTCGCGCAGGAAACTGAACTGCCCTGCGCCCTGGATCCATTCGCCGCCGTCGATGGTCACAACCTCGCCGTTGATGTATCCGCTGCCGTCGGCCATCAGGTAGCTGGCAAGGTCCGCCAGTTCGTGATGCTCGCCCACGCGTCCCAGGGGGTTCTGGGTCTCAATGCTCCGGGCCAGGTCGGGGCGCGGGACCAGCCTGTCCCATGCGCCCGGCGTTGGGAACGGACCCGGCGCGATCGCGTTCAGCCGTACGCCGCGCGGCCCCCACTCCACCGCCAAAGACCGGGTCATCGCCAGCGCCCCTGCCTTGGCCATGGCGGAGGGCACCACATAGGCTGACCCTGTCCAGGCATAGGTCGTGACGATCGACAGAACGGTCGCGGGGTCGCCCCGCTCGATCCAGCGCTTGCCGCAGCCCAAGGTCACGTAGGCCGTGCCATGCAGGACGATATTGACGATCGCGTCCACCGCCCGGGGGCTCAAGGTCTCGGTGCGGGCGATGAAGTTCCCGGCGGCATTGTTGACCAGGCCGTTCAGCGGAGCTTCTGCCCAGACCGCATCCAGCATAGCATCCACCGCCTGGGCGTCCCGGATGTCGCAGGCGTGCCATGTCGTGCGGCCCGGTTGGGTTTCGTCGAAGGCTGCGGCTGTTTCCTGCAGCACGTCTTCGCGCCGCCCACACAGGACGACCGCAGCGCCCAGCGCGAGAAACCGCGCCGCCATCGCGCGGCCCAGTCCCGTCCCGCCGCCCGTCACCAGGATTCTTTTGCCCGTCAGGAGATCGTCCCGAAACATGTGCCGCCCTTTCCGATGTGCCGGTTCGACGGCGAGTGTATCAGGGCGGTTGGGGCAAACGAAATCCGCTGTCCTTTGGTTGTCCCCAACCGCCCTGATACACTCGCGCACAGCATGCTCAGCAAGGCAGACAGTTACGACGCGGTCATCGACGCCTTCCGCTGGTCGGTCCCGGATCGCTACAACATCGGTGTCGATGTCTGCGACCGGCAGGACCCGGCGGCGCTGGCGCTTATCCATCTCGACGAGGCGTACCGGGTAAACCGCTACAGCTTCGGTGATTTGGGCAATCAGGCCGCGCGGCTTGCCAACGCGCTCGCCGGATACGGCCTTGCCCGGGGCGACCGGGTCGCCGTCCTGTTGCCGCAGGCGCCCGAAACGGCGGTCTCGCATATCGCGGTCTACCGGGCCGGCATGATCGCCGTGCCGCTGTTCACGCTGTTCGGCCCCGATGCGTTGGCGTACAGATTGCGGAAGTCGGGCGCGCGTGCGCTGATCACAAGCGCCGCCAACCTGGAAAAGATCGCGGAGATCCGCGATCAACTGCCGGCCCTGGACCTTACGCTGTGTATCGACGGGCCCGCCGCGGGCGCCCTGGGGTTCCATGACACGCTGGCATCGGCGTCGGATCGTTTCGACCCGGTCGACACCCTGGCCGACGATCCGGCCCTGATCATCTTCACCTCGGGAACGACCGGCCCGCCCAAGGGTGCGCTGTTGCCGCATCGGGCCCTTTTGGGTCACCTGCCGGGCGTGGAGTTCCCACACGCCTTCTTCCCGCAGCCCGACGACCTTTTCTGGACACCGGCCGACTGGGCCTGGATCGGCGGGATCCTCGACGTTCTTTTGCCGTCGCTGCACCACGGCCGTCCCGTGCTGGCCCACCGGGCACAGAAGTTCGACCCGGAGCAGGCATTCGACCTGATGGCACGGTTTCAGGTGCGCAACGTCTTCATGCCGCCGACGGCCTTGAAGCTGATGCGGCAGGTCGATGCGCCGCGCACAAGGTTCGACTATGCGCTCAGAACCATCGGCTCGGGCGGCGAGACGCTGGGCACGGAACTCCTGGACTGGGGCCGGGAGACATTTGGCGTCACCATCAACGAGTTCTACGGCCAGACCGAATGCAACCTGGTCGTCGGAAACTGCGCCGAGATCATGCTGGTCCGGCCCGGCTCCATGGGCCGGCCGGTGCCGGGCCACACCGTGGGCATTGTCGACGATGCCGGCATTCCGCTGCCGGCGGGCGAGGTCGGCCACATCGCCGTCAGGCGGCCGGACCCGGTGATGTTCCTGCGCTATTGGGACGACCCGCAGGCAACGGAAGAGAAATTCGCCGGCGACTGGCTGATCACCGGCGATACGGGACGGCAGGACCCGGACGGCTATCTCTGGTTTGTGGCCCGCGCGGACGATGTGATCTCCTCGGCCGGCTATAGCATCGGACCCGGTGAAGTCGAGGACTGCCTTCTGGGGCATCCGGCGGTGGAAATGGCGGCGGTCGTAGGCGTGCCCGATCCGGTGCGCGGCCAGGCAGTGAAGGCTTTCATCGTGCCCGCAGCGGACATCGAGCCGTCGGACGCCCTGGCCGCGGAAGTCCAAGCATTCGTGAAGATGCGCCTTGCCGCGCACGAGTATCCGCGCCAAGTGGAATTCATCGACGCCCTGCCGATGACGGCAACCGGAAAGATCAGACGCAACGAGCTGAGGGAGAGACAATGAGCCTGACCATCACCTACTACGCCTCGCCCAGCTCGCCATGGACCTATCTGGGACATGACCGGTTTATCGCGCTGGCCGCGAAAGCCGGTGCAGAAGTGGATCTCATTCCGTTCGAAGCATCATTGATTTTTCCGCGAACCGGCGGGCTCCCGCTGCCGAAACGGGCGCCCGAGCGACAGGCCTACCGGATGGCGGAACTGCATCGCTGGCGGAATTTCCTGGCAATGCCGATCAATCCCGAGCCGAAATTCTTCCCCGTCAACTCCTGGCAGGCCTGCCGCCTGATGGCCGCGACCAAGGCGGAGGGCGGAGACGTGATCGGGCTGACGGGACGGCTGTTGCGTGCGGTCTGGACAGAAGAACGCAACATCGACGATGCCCAGACCCTTGGCGATATCGCTGGAGAGGCGGGCCTCGAGCCGGCGCTGATGGACAAGGCGGCAACGGACGAGATGAAATCGGCCGTCGAGGCCTACGCCGAACAGGCGATCGCGGCAGGCATCTTCGGGCCGCCTTCCTACGTGGTCAATGGAGAGCCGTTCTGGGGCCAGGATCGTCTGGATCTTCTGGCCTGGCGTCTGGGTGTGAGCTGACGGCATCCCGCCAGCGCCGGACGATGACCGAAAACAGGTCGTCGGCATCAACTTTGAAAGACTGGGCATCGATCGAGAACGGCGCCACACCGAACACGGCGCGGATATCCATCACCATGCGCCGCCAGGCGTCGGGATCGCGCAGCCTGAGGCACAAGAACCGGCTTTGCTGGACCGCCGACTCCTCGATCGCGGCAATCGCCGTCCACGGCACCAGGCCCACGCCGATGGCGCGGTCCTCCACGCCCTGGCGGGAGATGACCAGCCGGGGGCGCTTGTCGGCGACGGCGCCGACGGCCAAGACGAACAGCACCGCGGATGGAACCAGTCCGGCAAGCCAGAGCAGGTTGCCCCGGCCCAGCGCCAGGTAGAGGCAGAGGCCCCAAAGACCAGCGCGACCGCAATCAGGGTTTGCTCGCCCTGCCGGTCGCCTTTCAGGCGGATGTCGCGGTCATGGTCGCCCATGCAATGGTCACAGGCGCGCCAGACGTTCTGTCAGAAGGGCAAAGAACCGTTCATGATCGATCTCGTCGATCACATAGGCGTTCGACGGCGCATCGGTGATGTTCCACCAGTCGACCACCGTGCGCCCCATGGTCAGTTCGGACACAATCTCGATGTCCAGCGTTGCCTGTCTGCCCTGAAACAGCGTCGGATCGATCAGGTAGGCGATGACACAGGGATCATGCAGCGGGCCGCCTTCCATCCCGTATCGTTTCATGTCGAACCGGTTGTAGAAGTCCAGCATGCCGGCCACGCACCGGCCCACCGGGGTGTCGATGGCCGACAGGCGCTTGTGACGTTCGGCGGTGGTCAGTGCCTTGTGGGTGACGTCCAGGCCCAGCATCGTCAATTTGACACCGGAATGGACCACGACATGCGCGGCATGGGGGTCGACCAGGATGTTGAACTCCGCCGAAGGGCTGGTATTGCCGGGGTTGAACACCGTGCCGCCCATGAACACCACTTCCGCAATCTTCGGCAGGATCTCGGGCGCCTTGATGATGGCCAACGCCACGTTCGTCATCGGCCCGATCGGGCCGATCGTGACGCTCCCATCCTCGGCCGCAAGGCAGGTCTCGACGATGTAGTCGACGGCATGGCCGGGCTGCAGCGCCATTGTGGGATCTGGCAGGTTCGAACCATCGATGCCAGTCGATCCATGCACCCATTCCGCCGTCATCAGCCGCCGCAGCATCGGCCGCGAACACCCAGCATACACTTCGACGTCGGTCCGCTTCGCGACCTCGCAAATCCTGAGCGCATTCGTTGAGGTCAAAGACAGCGGCACATTGCCGGCGACGGTCGTGATGCCAAGCAGGTCGATCTCGTCCGGCGAAGCCAGCGCCAGGAGGATTGCAACCGCATCGTCTTGTCCGGGATCGCAGTCCAGGATGATCTTTCGTTGTGTCATCGGTTGAGCAAAGCGGGCGCGCAGAAGCCTGTCAAGCGCGACTCATGCACGAACCATCGCCGGTTGCATGTTTGTGAGCGGGTACGATCATGTCGCCAACCCGGCATTGGAGGGTTCCAAGATTGCGCGGCGGAATCCCACCCTGTTCTTTTGCGTCTTATTTCGGTTGCCCTCGGAAAACTCCTTTATTTACGGCGTTTTAAGCACGATACCCTAAGGTACGTCAGGGATATGAAACGGTGCTGCGTGCGCCCTCCCCCACCGTCGCGACGCGGCACCTCCGGAGGAGAAGCACCCATGGGCGTGTTCGCATCGGCCGACTTCGACAGTCACGAACAAGTCGTTTTTTGTCACGACGAGGCCACCGGCCTCAAAGCCATCATCGCGATTCACAACACCAACCGTGGCCCGTCGCTGGGCGGATGCCGCATGTGGCCCTACGCCAGCGAGGACGAGGCGCTGACCGACGTCCTGCGGCTGTCGCGGGGCATGACCTACAAGTCGGCGATGGCAAACCTGGCACTGGGCGGCGGCAAGTCCGTGATCATCGGCGATGCGGGGACACAAAAGACGCCTGCGATGATGCGGGCCATGGGTCGCTTCGTCGACTCGCTGGGCGGGCGCTACATCATCGCCGAAGACGTCGGAACCAAGCCGGCGGACATGAACGAGATCGCCAAGGGAACCGTGCACGTAAAGGGTACCAGCAACGATGTGGGCGATCCGTCGCCCGCCACGGCGCTGGGCGTGTTCGAAGGCCTGAAGGCAACCGTGCGCGAGCGTCTGGGCACCGACAACATCGCCGGCCTCAGGGTCATCGTGCAGGGTCTGGGCGCGGTCGGCTACGACCTGGCCCGCCGCCTGGCCGAGGCCGGTGCAGAGCTGGTCGTCAGCGACATCAATGCCGAAGCCCTGGCCCGCGCCGAGCGGGAACTGCGCGCCCGGATCGTCGCGCCCGATGCAATCTTCAGCGTCGCGGCAGACGTTTACGCGCCCTGCGCCCTCGGGGCGACGCTCAACGACGACAGCATTCCCAAGCTCAGGGTCAAGGCGGTCGCCGGGTCGGCCAACAACCAGCTCGCCGAGGCGCGCCACGGCACCATGCTGGCGGAGCGGGAGATCCTCTACGCGCCCGACTACGTGATCAATGCCGGGGGTGTGATATACATCTCGCACACGGGCCCAGCCTTCGACGAGACCCGCGCCATGGCCCATGTGCGCGGCATCGGCGGCACCCTGACGGAGATCTTCCGCCGCGCCCGCAACGACCGCGTGCCGCCGGGCGACGCCGCAGACCGCATTGCCGAAGAACGCTTCCGCCCTGCGGAGTCAGTGGCGGCCTAGCCGCCGGGTCCTAGTCCGGTCCAGCTTCGCTGCCGTCACCCGACGGTTCAGCAAGGAGTTGGCGGATCAATGCCTCGGCACGCTCAACCCTGCCGACCAGTAGATCGATCGCCTGCCACTGCCCGGCGATGACATCGCTGAGATCCTGCATCTCGGCCTGGTGATGCGCCAGCGCCATCTCCAGGGCCTGGAGGCGCCGTTCCATGTCCTTGTCATCCATCGGCCGGCGACCTGATCAACGCCGTGCGGTCCCGGGCCGCGACCGGCGGATGGCAGAAGCCAGCATGATCACCGGCACAATCCCCGCCGCGACGATCGTCAACGCACCGAGCGCGCTCTGTTCCAAGAGCTCATCTGACGCGTACTGATAGACGTGGGTTGCCAGGGTATCGAAGTTGAACGGCCTCAGGATCAGGGTTGCCGGCAATTCCTTCATGCAGTCGACGAAAACCAACAGGGCGCCGGCGATGACGCCGCTGCGCACCAGCGGCAGATGGACGTTCCGCAGCGTTTGCAGCGGCCCGTGTCCCAGCGTCCGCGAGGCGTCGTCCATGCTGGGCGTCACCTTGGTGAGCGCCGCCTCGACCGACCCCAACCCCACCGCCAGGAACCGGACCACGTAGGCGAACAGGATCGCCACTATGGTGCCCGACAGGATGAGGCCAGTCGAAACACCCAAGGTCTCCCGCATCACCGCGTCGACGGCATTGTCGAATGCGGCAAAGGGGATGATCACGCCGACGGCCAGCACCGCGCCGGGGACGGCATAGCCGATCGCGGCCAGGCGCGTGGCAGACCGAAGCAGGGGCGTGCCGTGCAGACGTTGGGCATAGGCCAGGAAAACACCGACGGCCAAAGCGCAGGCGGCGGCAATGGCGCTGAGGGCAAGGCTGTTGCTCGCGAATCCGAGGAAGGCGGATGTGGCAGACTCCTCGAAATGCACGATCGCCATCCGCAGCAGCACCCCGGCCGGAATGACGAAACCCAAAAGGACCGGCAATGCGCATGCCGTAACCGCTGCCGCCGACCGCCATCCGCCGAGCCGATAGCGCGGCAGCGGGCGGATCCGGGTCGTTGTGTTGTGGTAGCGCTGCCCCCGGCGGGACACCCGTTCCATGCCGACAAGAACCAGGACAAAGCCCAACATCACCAGCGCGATCTGGGCCGCACCGCCCGCGTTGCCCATGCCGTACCAAACCTCGAAGATGCCCGCCGTCAGGGTGTGGATCCCGAAATAGTCAACGGTGCCGAAGTCCGCCAGCGTTTCCATCGATACCAGCGCCAGCCCGACGGCGATGGCCGGTCGCGACAGGGGCAGCGCGGTGCGGAAGAACCCGGTCCAGGGCCCCTGGCCGAGAACGCGGCTGGCCTCCAGAAGGCAGACGCTTTGGGCAAGCAGGGCGGCACGCGCCATCATGTAGACGTAAGGGTAAAGCACGAAGGCCAGGACGAAGATGGCGCCGCCGTGGCTGCGGATCTCCGGGAACCAGTAGTCGTGCGGCGACGTCCAGCCGAACACCTCCCGGAGCAGCTTCTGCACCGGACCCGCGTATTCCAGAAGATCGGTATAGACATAGGCGACCACGTAGGCGGGCGCGGCGAAGGGCAGGATCATCAGCCATTCGAAGACACGCCGCGCAGGGAATTTGCACATGGTGACCAGCCAGGCTGTCCCCACACCGATCACCACGGCAAGCGTCCCGACACCGGCCAGCAGGATCAGCGTGTTCTTCAGATAACGGGGCAGCACCGTGGACAGGAGGTGCGGCCAGATATTCTCGGTCGGAAAAAGCGCGATCCAGACCACAGCCAAAAGCGGCAGGGACACCAGTCCCGCCGCAACACAGGCGCCCGCAGTCCAGCGCAGCTTCTGGGCGCCAATTCGCCGCGGCGCCAGGGAGACTGGGGCGGTGGATTCGGCAAGACTGGTCAAACCTGGCCCCCTTCAACGCGCGCCGGGAAGGGCGCGGTGCCGCGCCCCTCCCTTTGCCGGCCGTTCATCGGCCTTTTCTTATTCGTTGTAGCCAACTTCGTTGGTGAGCTTGATCGCCGCAGCACGGTTGTCCGCGATGGTCGCCAGGTTGAGCTGGCTCACCTCGAATGTGCCCCATGATTTCAGCATTCCCGCCCAGGGCACATCCGGCTTTGCAGGGTATTCGAAGTTCTGCTCCGCATACATCTGCTGCGCCAGATCCCCGGCCAGGAATTCCATCAGCTTGATGGCATTTTCCCTGTTGGGCGCACTCTTCGTCAGCGCCATGCCGGAGATGTTCACATGGGTGCCGCCGTCTGGCATTTCCGGGAAGATCAGATTGACCGACGCCGCCCAGGCGGATTGCTCCTCATCCTGGAGCATCTTGCCCATATAGTAGCTGTTGCCGAGCGACAGGTCGCAGACGCCTTCCGAAATTGCCTTCACCTGCGCGCGGTCGTTGCCTTCAGGTTTGCGCGCCAGGTTCGCCTTCACCCCGGCCAACCAGTCGCGCGTGCCGTCCTCGCCCAGCTCAGCCAGCAGCGCAGCCGTCAGGCCGATCTGGTAGACGTGGGTGCCGCTGCGGGTGCACACGCGCCCCTTCCATTTGGGGTCCGCAAGGTCGGCATAGGTCGTGATCTCGCCGGGCTTGACTCGCTCCTTCGACGCATAGATCAGCCGCGCCCGGCTGGTCAGGCCGTAATAGTGCCCTTGCGGATGCCGCAGGTTGGTCGGGATATTGCTCTCCAGAATTGCCGTGGTGACCGGCTGGTTGACCTCCGCCTCCACAGCGTCGTTCAAGCGGCCGATATCCACGGTGAAGATGAGGTCTGCCGGACTGTTCCTGCCTTCCCGCTTCAGCCGTTCGACGAGGCCCGTCTTGGCGAAAACCACATTGACCTCGATCCCGCTTTCCCGCGTGAAGGCGTCGAAAATCGGCTGGATGAGAAACGGTTGGCGATAGGAATAGACGTTGACCTCCTGTGCGAGCGCCGATCCGCCCGCCAGTCCCGCGAAGCACGCGACGCCTGCAACGAAGCCGACAATTGCCTTCATGACCCCTTGTCTCCGGTCGCCGCAGCCTCCGGGTGCCGCTGCCCGGACGTGACGACATGCTTTGGTTTTTCTCTCTCGGCCCCTGCCCGCGGCATTCCGGACAGGCTCGAATTGCGAGTTATTCGCAATTGCGACTAGTCCTATCGCCCTATGCCCGCGATTGCAAGTCATTTGCAACTGGTCCGGACGCAATGTCGCAGACCCGCCATAGCGGCCGGCCCGGTCTAGAGAGACCTGAGAAACGCCAGCAGCGCGGCCCGGTCATCTGCGGGCATCGTCCGGAACCGCTCGCGCGCGGCCGCGGCTTCGCCGCCGTGCCACAGGATCGCCTCGGCCAGGGTCCGTGCCCGGCCATCGTGCAAGTAGGCGGCGGGCAGACCCGCCCGGAACTCGCGGCCGATGCCCCAAAGCGGGGCCGTGCGCCATTCCCGGCCCCCCCCGCCGCCCCTTCCCGGAAGTCGTCAGCCAGGCCGTCGCCCATGTCGTGGAGCAAGAGGTCGGTATAGGCCTGGATCTGGCCATCCGACCCGTCGGACAACGCCGGGACATGGCACCCTGCGCATCCCGCGGACGCGAACAGCGCGGCGGCGCCCGAGCCATCACCATCAACGGCCGGAACCGGCGCGGCGAGGCCGGCAACGAAAGCGGTGACGTCGTCCAGCATTTGCGCCGAAGCGTTGGGACGCGGCCCGGTGGCCGCGGCCTTCACGCAAGCTCTTTGCACCGGCGCGCAGTTCGGCTCCGGAAACAAGGGTGAGGTGATGCCCATGTCGCCATGGAAGGCGATGGCGTTCTGGCGGCGAAGCGTGGGTTGCGCCGCCTTCCAACCGAAACGGCCAAACGTGCCTTCGATCCCATCGCCGGAAAGACGATTGGCGCGGCCAGAGATACCGTCGCCGTCGCGGTCGTGGGGGTCTTCCCGCGCAAGGATCGCCGCCACGGGCACCCGTTCCAGCGCACCGACGCCGTGCAAGGGCTGCGCGATGCGCGGCGAGGCCATTGCGCCCGCCCCCAACGATCCAAAAGCCAGGTCATGGAAGTCCAAGTGCGGCCGCCGCAGGGTGAAGGACTGCCCGTCGCCGTAGGTGCCGGGCTCGGACCGGAACGTCAGGGCCGTCCTGCCCTCCCGCGGGACTTCCGGCACAGACAGCGGCGACAGCTCGCGGCCATAGGCCGGGTGCGGACCGGGGGCGCCATCTGCGCCCACGTGACCCAGAAAGACGACCATGGTCAGCATGGGGTGTTCCGGCGCGTCGGGCGGGCGGCCTCTGCCGCCGCGGGTGTGGCAGCCGGAACAGGAGGCCCTGCTATAGACCGGCCCGAGACCGCCGAACGGGTAGCCGGGTTCGGCCTCAACGCCCCACAGGGCGTTGAAGACCTGCTCACCAGACGGCGCCTGATCTTCAATGCCGGTTTGTTCCGCACAGCCCGCCAGGGCCGCGACGGCTATACAACCGATTACCCGGACTGAGGTGGCGAGGCCGCGCATGACCGCAGCCTAGCCGGAGGTGTTTGCAGGCGGGAGTGGCCGCGTTGCCGCGGCAGGATTACATCTGCGATTGCAGGTAATTCTGAATGCCGACCTTCTCGATCAGACCGAGCTGGGTTTCCAGCCAATCGACGTGCTCCTCTTCCGAATCGAGGATCGACCGAAACAGGTCGCGCGACACGAAATCCTTCGCCTTTTCCGCTGCGATGACCCCGTCGCGCAGGTCCGGGATCGCAACTTCTTCCAAGGCGAGATCGCATTTGAGAATTTCGTGAACATCCTCGCCGATCCTCAGCTTGCCCAGGTCCTGGTAGTTGGGAACGCCCTCCAGGAAAAGGATCCGCTCGGTCAAGGTATCCGCGTGTTTCATCTCGTCGACGGACTCCTCGTACTCGTGCTTTGCGAGCGTCTCGAAGCCCCAATCCTTCAGCATCTTCGAGTGCAGGAAATACTGATTGATCGCCGTCAGTTCGTTGTAGAGAACCTTGTTCAGGCACTTCAGGACCTGCTTGTCGCCTTTCATTTTCGACCCCTTTGGTAGAGCGGCTGGAATGCGATTGGCACTGACGTGGACCAGCCGTACGGCAATTCAAGTAGTGAATTGGTATATTTTTGCAGAATTCCGGGATTTTCTCAAATCTCGATAGTATAGCGTAAATGAAAATCATTCGCATCTACCGGCTGGACACGGAAATACTGCGAACGACTCTCAATTACAGCGACCGCGTGCGACGCCCCGTCCAGGCGGTGCAAACGAATTGGCATCGATGTGAGTTGCGGCCTGATGCTGCCTAGGATCGGGCCTGACCAGGGGTCCGCCCGGAACCGATGCCACTGGCACCGTGTTCGTTCAGCATGTCCTTGATCTGGGACTTGCAACGGCCGCATTGCGGGGCCGTCTCCAGCGCGCGATAGACCTTGCCGGGGGAACTGGCCCCTTCGGCCACGGCGCGATGGACGTCGCGTTCAGTAAACCCGTTGCACAGACAAACGTACACAACCAAGCCCTGCAATTGAGAATAGTTCGCAATCCTACCCTGGAAGATATTAATAGTCAATAAAGGGAATGGCGCCTTAGGCCTCTTCCATGGACATCAGCGCGGCGTTGCCGCCGGCCGCGGTCGTATCCGTGCTGACCGCCCGCTCGGTCGCGAAACGATAGAGATAGTGCGGCCCGCCTGCCTTGGGGCCGGTGCCGGACAGACCCTCGCCACCGAACGGCTGGACCCCGACCACCGCGCCGATCTGGTTGCGGTTCACATAGGCGTTGCCAACCTTGAGGCGCCGGAGCAGCCGGGCAACGGTGGCATCGATGCGGCTTTGGACGGCCACGGTCAGGCCGTAGCCGCTGCGGTTGATCTCGTCGACGACCGCGTCCAGGCCGTCTGCCTTCCAACGCACCAGATGCAGGACCGGGCCGAACACCTCGCGTTCAAGCACGTCCATCGACGGGATCTCGAACGCGCGCGGACCGAAAAACGTGCCGTGCGCGGCGGAATCGTCATCCGGGACAGAGACACTGAACAGCGGTGTCGCCTCTTTGGCCATGCGCTCGGCATGGGCCTGCAGGACCGCCAGCGCCTCCTCGTCGATCACCGGTCCCACGTCCGTCGCCAGCAGCGCCGGGTCACCCAGGGCCAGTTCCGCCGTGGCGCCGGCCAGCATCTCGATCAGTCTTTCGGCAATGTCGTCCTGGGCGTAAAGGACCCGCAGGGCGGAACAGCGCTGCCCGGCGCTTTGGAAGGCCGAGGAAAGGACGTCATGCACGACCTGCTCCAGCAAGGCAGAGCTGTCGACGATCATGGCGTTCTGGCCGCCCGTCTCGGCGATAAGGGGCACGATCGGCCCCTCGCGTCCGGCCAGCGCCCGGTTGATCACGCGCGCCGTTTCGGTCGAGCCCGTGAACGCGACACCGCCGATCCCCGGATCGGCCGTCAGCGGGCCCGCCACCGCGGGGCCGTCGCCCGGCAGGAAATGCAACACCTCGGGCGGCACGCCGGCCTCCAGCAACATCGCGATGGCGCGGGCTGCAATCAGCGGCGTCTGTTCCGCCGGCTTCGCCAAAACCGCGTTGCCCGCGACCAGGGCCGCCGCGACCTGGCCGGTAAAGATCGCAAGCGGGAAGTTCCAGGGGCTGATGCAGACGAACACCCCGCGGCCGTGCAGGGAAAGCTCGTTGCGCTCGCCGGTTGGGCCCTGCAGCGGCTTGGGATCGGCAAAAAGCGCGCGTGCCGTCGCCGCGTAGTAGCGCAGGAAATCGACGGCCTCGCGCAGCTCGGCGACGGCATCCTGCGCGGTCTTGCCGGCCTCGCGCACCGCCAGATACATGAGCTCGGCCCCGTGCGCCTCGTAAAGCGCGGCGGCCCGTTCCAGGCAGTCGGCGCGCACCGCACCGCCCGCCCGGTCCCAGGCCGGCTGTGCCTCTTGTGCAACGGCAAACGCCCGGGCCGCCGCCTCGGCATCGGCCTCCACCACCCGGCCCACCACGCGGCGGCGATCGGAAGGGTCGGTGACCGGCTTTTCCTGTCCGTCGAGCGGGTTGCCGCCGACGATCGGCCTTGCGATGCGGTCGGCCTGCCCGGCGGTGTCCATGGCCGCGGCCAATGGGCCAATCACGGCGGGGTCGGACAGGTCCCAGCCGCGGCTGTTCCGGCGTGCCGGGCCGAACAGGTCCCCGGGCAGCGGGATTGCCGGATGGTTGACCGAGTCCAGGGACGCCGCGGCGGTCAGGGGATCGCTCACGATGTCCGCGACCGGCAGCTTTTCATCGACGATGCGGTTGACGAAGGAACTGTTGGCGCCGTTCTCCAACAGTCGACGAACCAGGTAGGCCAGCAGGTCCTCGTGGCTGCCGACGGGGGCATAGACGCGGCACGGATACCCGGCCCCATCGGCGCCGACGATCTGGTCGTACAGCGCCTCGCCCATGCCGTGCAGGCGCTGGAATTCCAAAGACGTGTCCGGACCGGCGAGTTCCATCACCGCCGCAGCAGTGTGCGCATTGTGGGTGGCGAAGGCCGGATAGAAGGCATCCGGCGCCTGCAGCAGACGCGCCGCGCAGGCGAGATAGCAGACATCGCTCGACACCTTGCGGGTAAAGACCGGGTAGACGGCGAGGCCCTGCTCATGGCCGCGTTTGATCTCGGTGTCCCAGTAGGCCCCTTTGACCAGCCGCACCGCCAGCCGGCGACCGTGCCGGCGGGCCAGATCCTCCAGCCATGACACCACTGGCAAGGCCCGCTTCTGATAGGCCTGGACCGCATAGCCAAGTCCGTCCCATCCCTTCAGCGCGGGATCGGCGGCAACCGCCGCAACGATATCCAGCGTTAGTTCCAGCCGGTCCGCCTCTTCGGAATCGATGCACAGGCCGATCCCCTGCTCTTTCGCCAGCCGCGCCAGGCTCACAAGGCGCGGAACCATCTCGGCCATCACCCGTCCGGCCTGGGCGAATTCGAACCGGGGATGCAGCGCACTCAGCTTGACCGAAATCCCCGGCCCGTCGGCCGGTCCGCGGCCCGCGGATTTCCGGCCGATGGCGCGGATCGCGGAATCGTAGGCCTCGTAGTAGCGCTCGGCGTCGGCCATCGTGCAGGCCGCCTCTCCCAGCATGTCATATGAGTACGTGTACCCGGCGGCTTCGCTTTCGGCGGCGCGGCGCAGCGCCTCGTCGATCGTGCGCCCCATCACGAACTGGCGGCCAAGAATGCGCATTGCCTGGATCACCGCCTGGCGGATCACCGGCTCGCCGGAGCGGCCAATAAGCTGCTTCAGGGTGCTTTGCCACTCGGCCGTGCCGCTGTCGTCGGACATCTTCACGACCCGGCCGGTCAGCATCAGGGCCCAGGTCGAAGCATTGACGAACAACGAGTCGGACCGCCCGAGATGGGCATCCCAATTCGCATCGCCGATCTTGTCCTTGATCAGGCGGTCAGCGGTCTCCGCATCGGGAATCCTCAAAAGCGCCTCGGCGAGGCACATCAGAACCACGCCCTCACGCGACGACAGCTCGTATTCGTGCATGAAGGCATCGATGCCGCCAGACCGGACCCGTTCGGCACGTACATTTTCAACAAGGGCCGCCGCGCGCGCTTCGATACGCTGACGCGCGGTGCGCGAGACTGACGCCTGGTCCAGCAGATCCTGGACGCAGACGGTTTCGTCCTGGAGGTGGGCGGCGCGGATCGCCGCGCGCAGGGGTTCGGGTTCGGGGAGCGGTTCGCGAAGCAACATCGCCGCAGTTTACGCCGAACCGTGCCCCGCGAAAACGCGTTCCCGCACCACTGCGTCAAACTGGCGGCAACGCTTGATCCAAAGCGCTTTATGCTGCACCGTAGCAAAACGATTGAGACGTTGCAGGAGACACGGTGGGTCAAGCCGTCGTCGGCGTCATCACCCTCCGAAAAGCAGGACGGAACCGAGCACAATGAGCCAACAAACCAGGCAGGCAAAAGCGTCGCGCGGCAGCGCCGGCCGGTCCGATGCAGTGACGCCGGCCGCCGCCACGCTGGCCGGATTTGGCGATGCAGCGAAACTGCTGGACAGCCTGGTCGCGCAACTCCAGGAACTCCGCGAACTGGCGCGCGAAGACCCCAAGTTGAACCCGGTTCAGCGGCTGGCACAGAGCCTGTCACATCGCATGGAGGTCGGCGCCCTGGAGGCGGAATCCTTGTCGGGCATTGTGCAATTGCTGACGGTGGACGCCTTTCGCCGCCGCGCCGACCGCCTGGGTGCCTATGTGGGCGAGTTGGACGTTGATGCCAACGAACGCACCTTGCTCGCATTGTTCCGGAAACTGGCCTTTGCCGGCGATCGGTTGAGGCCGTTCGCGGATTTCCAGGAGGTGATGCAGTACGAACTGTTCGGCGCCGTCTTCACTGCCCACCCGACCTTCGCGCTGCGCTGGGAACTGCGGCAGATCCTGGAACGGCTGGCAACCGGCACGGACGAAACGGGCGCACCGTTGGACGAGGCCGCCCGCGCCGACCTGCTGCAACGCGCCGCCGACGTGCACCACGCGCCCGACGAGAAGATTACGCTTGCGTTCGAGCACGATCAGGCGGAATACGCCATCAGTCAGATCCAGGACGCCTTGCGACGGGCCTATCGCGCAGCCCTGCTGGTTGCTGCCGAGCTATATCCCGACGACTGGACCCGGCTGACGCCCCGCCTGATGACTGTTGCCAGCTGGGTCGGCTACGACCTGGACGGCCGCACCGACATCCACTGGACCGACAGCCTTCACAGCCGCATCGAGGTGGCGCGCGTCCAGATCGACCGTTACCTCTCAGCGACCCGCGCCATAGCCGAACGCGCGAAGGAGCTGGGCAAGACATCCGACCTGGCGACCACGCTGGACCTTCTGGAAAGCCGGCTGGTACTGGCGCTGAGAATGGTCAGCGAGGAGAGCGAGCTGTTTACGGGCGACGGCGAAGACCCCAACCATGTGCGCCTTGTTGCGCAACGCCTGCAGCGCGATGACGAGCACCGCATCCGCGATACGAAAGGGCTGCGGGACCTGGTGTCGCGCGCCGTCGCCATGGCGCCGGATGACGCCATGCGCCTGGACCTGCTGGTCTTGGCGGCCGAGATGGCGAACTATGGATTGGGCACCGCCCACACCCATTTTCGGATCAATGCCGTTCAGTTGCATAATGGCATCCGCCACGCCATCGGAATGGAAGGCGCGCCCGACGATCCCAAGAACAGGCGCCGCTATCTGAACGCGCTGACCGGTCTGTTGGACGACGTGGAGCCAGCCACGATCAATTTCGGTTCGATCATGGCCGAACGTACGTCGGCCCGGCGACTGATGATGGCCGCCGCCATGATGCTCCGCTATGTCGGATCGCAGGTCCCGATCCGGTTCCTGATCGCGGAATGCGACACGCCCTTCACGGTGCTGACCGCCCTCTACTTCGCCCGCCTGTTCGGCATCGACAAGCAGCTGGACATCTCGCCCTTGTTCGAAACCGCGACCGCGCTGGAGCGGGGCTCGGAGGTGATCAGCGAGCTGTTGGACAACAAGCACTATCTGGCCTACGTGCGCGCCCGCGGGCGCCTGTGCATCCAGACAGGGTTCTCCGACGCCGGCCGCTATCTCGGCCAGGTCGCCGCCGCCCTGGCGATCGAACGGTTGCACATGAAGCTGGCCAGGCTGCTGGCGGACCGGGGCATCACCGAAGTCCAGGTCGTGATCTTCGATACGCACGGCGAATCGATCGGCCGTGGCGCGCACCCGGCCGGCATGGAGGCAAGGCTCAATTACAACGCCTCGCCGGCCAGCCGCTCCCTGTTTCGGCGCAACGGCATCGCGGTCAAGCACGAGGCTAGCTTCCAGGGCGGCGATGGCTACTGCCTGTTCGGCACGCCCCAATTGGCATTCGCCACGGTCTGCAGGGTCCTGGAACACGCCCTTTCCGAGCCCGACATCGGCGTCGAGGATCCTTTCTACACCGACACCGACTACACGTTGGAGTTCTTCCTCACCGTCAAGCACTTCAACGAAGCGGTCATGGAGGACCGGGACTACGGCACCCTGGTCGGTGCCTTCGGCACGAACCTGCTGCACCAGACCGGCTCCAGGCGCACGAAACGCCAGCACGAGTCGAACAAGGGCGTGGACCGGAACCACCCCAGCCAGGTGCGCGCCATCCCCCACAACGCCGTGCTGCATCAACTGGGCTGGCTGGCCAACACGGTCGGCGGCATGGGGCTTGCCGTCATCCGCGACGAGGATCATTTCGTCCGGCTCTACCGTTCCTCCGACAGGATGCAGAGACTGATTTCGATGGTGGCCTATGCCGAAGGGCTGGGTTCGCTGGACATCATGGCCGCCTATGCCGACCTGTTCGACCCGGGCTTCTGGCTGGGGCGGGCAACCTGCGGCACCGAGACCGAGCGCGAGGACGAGTTGCGCCGCCTGTCGCGCATGCTCGAACAGGACGGCCGGTTCCAGCGCATGGCGCGCATCATCCGCGTGTTCATCCAAGACGCCATCGATCTGAGAGCGGGCCTGCACGCGGCCGGGGACGGCACGCCGATCGCGCCGCCACGGACCCAGGACGAGAAGGACGATCTGGCGGCTATCCATGCCGTGCGCCTGGCCTTCATCCAGGAAGCCTTCATACTGGCGATGCGGATCCCACGTTTCTCGAACCGGCACGACATCACACCGGAAGACATCGTCGAGCAGATCCTGGAGCTGGATATTCCAGCGGCGGTGGGCGTCCTGAAACGCACATTCCCCGCAGACGCCAAGGTCGTGGACCTGCAGAACTTCGGCGAGCCGGCGACCTATCGCGGCGATGACGTCAGTGACTACAAGGAAGAACACCGGCTGTTGTTCGAACCGCTCTTGGCGCTGCATGACCTGATCAAGCGGACCACCGCCGCCGTGACCCACATGATCGGCGCCCACGGCTGAACAACGGCGTTTACATTGACTCCCAAAGCGCTTGCGGCGTAGTCAAAACCCGGCCATCGACTGCAGGAGGATCGAGCCATTCGTGTCGGTCTGAAGGAACTGGCGCAGCATGTGGGCCTGTCGATGACCACCGTGTCGCGGGCGCTGAACGGTTATCCGGAAGTCAACGAAGAGACCCGACAACGCGTCATCGAGGCCGCGCAGGCGCTGGGGTACACACCCAATCCGGTGGCCCGGCGGCTTGCCTCGGGCAAGGCCCAGGCGGTCGGCTTGGTACTGCCGCTGCCCGAAGGCGCGTTCGGCGATCCGCGGTTCGCCGAGCTTCTGGCTGGCATCGGCGAACGGCTGCAGGACGAAGACATCGACCTGATCGTGACGGCCCCGCCGATGGAGCGCGAGATGGGCGCCTACCAACGGATCGTCGACGGCGGGCGCGCCGATGCGCTGATCATCGCCCAGACCCGGCGGGACGACGAGCGGATCCGCTACCTGTTGGACCGCGGATTCCCATTCATCGCCTACGGCCAGACGGAACTGGACGCGCCCTACGCCTGCTTCGACATGGACAACGTGGAGTGCTTCCGGCTTGCGGCCAGACGTCTCCTGGATCAGGGACACCGGCGGATCGCCCTGATCAACGACCGGGAGTATCTCAGCTTTGCCTCTCTGCGCCGGCGCGGGTTCGAACAGGCATTGCGCGACGCGGGCCAGAAGCCCGACCCGGATCTGATGGTTGAGACCGGGACGACCGAACCCGACGGCGAACGCGAAGCGGCGAATCTGCTGTCGCTGGCCGATCCGCCCACGGGGTTGATCTGCTCGGAGGTCCATGTCGCCATCGGCGCGATGAAGGCCATCGCTGCCCGAGGCCTCACCGTCGGCCGCGACGTCTCGGTCATCGCCTATGACGATCTGCAGCTGGGTCCCGGTCTGGACCCGCCGCTGACGGCCTTCAGCCAGCCGATCGGGCCCGTTGGCGCGCGCCTGGCGGAAATGGTGCTGCAATTGATGGAGGGCCGGCCGGCTGTGGAGGTGCGCGAAATGTGGGTCGCCACCCTGGTTCCCGGCCGTTCCGACGGACCGCCGCCGGCGGACGGACGGTGCGCCGTGGATACGGCTCTGGCCGTCGATGTGGTGAAAGGCTGATCTGCAGTGGGCGCAAGAAACGGCGACAACGAATGGTGGCGCGGGGGCGTGATCTATCAGATCTATCCCCGCAGCTTCCGGGACACGTCCGGCAACGGCGTGGGCGACCTTGCCGGCATTGCCGAGGAGATCGACTACATCGCCAGCCTGGGGGTGGATGCGATCTGGCTGTCGCCGTTCTTCAAGTCTCCGATGAAGGATTTCGGCTACGACGTATCCGACTACCGGGCGGTTGATCCGCTGTTCGGCACGCTTGAGGATTTCGATCACCTGCTGAAGCTGGCCCATACGCGCGGGCTGAAGCTGATGATCGACCAGGTTCTCAGCCACACCTCCGACCAGCATCCCTGGTTCCAGGAAAGCCGTCAGGACCGGACGAATACAAAGGCCGATTGGTATGTCTGGGCCGACCCAAAGCCGGACGGCACGCCGCCCAACAACTGGCTGTCGGTGTTCGGCGGCGTGGCCTGGGAGTGGGAGCCACGCCGGCGGCAGTACTACCTGCACAATTTTCTCGGCAGCCAGCCGGACCTCAATTTCCACAACCCGGAGGTCCAGGAGCAGATCCTGGCGGAATGCGAATTCTGGCTGGCGCGCGGCGTCGACGGCTTCCGCCTCGACACCGCGAACTTCTATTTCCATGACGCCGCCCTTCGCGACAACCCGCCCCGCGATCCGGACCGGCCGCTGACCGGCGACCAGACCGCCGCCAACCCCTATTCCATGCAGGCGCACCGATACGACAAGACCCAGCCGGAAAACCTGGCCTTCCTGGCCCGACTGCGTGCGCTCCTGGACCGGTACGGCGCCACCACGTCCCTGGGCGAGATCGCCGACGACAACGCGCTGGAAGTGGCCGCCGCCTACACCAAGGGCGGCGATCGGCTGCACATGGCCTACACGTTCGATCTCTTGGGCGGGGAACTGACGCCGCAATACGTGCGGCAGGTCTGCGAGGCCGTCGAGACGATCCTGGAGGACGGCTGGCCGTGCTGGTCGTTCAGCAACCACGACGTGGTCCGCGCGGTGACGCGGCTGGGCGGCGGCGCAACCGATCAGGACGATCTCGCGCACCAGTTGCTGGCCCTGTTGCTGTCGCTGCGTGGGACACCGTGCATCTACCAGGGCGAGGAGTTGGGACTGCCCCAGGCGGAGGTCCCGTTCGAGCGGCTGCAGGACCCCTACGGGATCACCTTCTGGCCCGAATACAAGGGCCGCGACGGCTGTCGTACGCCGATGCCCTGGAAGGCCAGGGAACAGCATGGCGGGTTTTCCGAGCACGAACCCTGGCTGCCGGTCACCGACGACCATCGTGCCCGGGCGATCGACCTGCAGGACACGACCGCGGGATCGGTCCTCAACACGCTGCGGCGCTTTGCGGCCTGGCGGCGTGACCACGACGCCTTGCGATACGGCGATATCGTGTTCCAGGATCTGCCCGAGCCCCTGTTGGGCTTCGAGCGCCGACTGGACGGCAGCGGTCTGGTGGCCGTATTCAATCTGGGTTCGGCGGAGGTTTCCGCACCGCTTGCGGCGTGGCCGCGACTGGAACCGCTGGAAGGTCACGGGTTTGCCGCAACGCTGGAGAATGGCCAATTGCGGATCCCCGGACACGGGGCTTTTTTTGCACGGTTGCCGTAGGGGGATTCTGCGGCTTAAATCGCGTATAGTGTGAACAAGGAAAGCACGAACGGGAGGTACTGGGCGATGGCGGACGTTGTACTGAAGGGCATTCGCAAGTCCTTCGGCGAAATCGAGACGATCCACGGCGTTGATCTTGAGATTAAGGACCGCGAATTCGTGGTCTTTGTCGGACCCTCCGGCTGCGGCAAGTCCACGCTGTTGCGGCTGATCGCGGGGCTTGAGGACATCACGGCTGGCGAAATGATGATCGACGGCCAGGTGGTCAACGATCTGCCGCCGTCCAAGCGCGGCATCGCCATGGTGTTCCAGTCCTATGCGCTTTATCCGCATATGACCGTCTACGAGAACATGGCGTTCGGCCTGAAACTGGCCAAGGAAAGCAAGGAAACGATCGACGCCCAGGTCCGCAAGGCGGCCGATATCCTCCAGATCACCGACCTCCTGGACCGCCTGCCGAAGGAGATGTCCGGCGGCCAGCGGCAGCGCGTTGCCATCGGCCGCGCCATCGTGCGCAACCCGAAGGTATTTCTGTTCGACGAGCCGCTGTCGAACCTCGATGCGGCGCTGCGCGTGGCGACCCGGATCGAGATCGCGAAGCTTCACGAGAACCTGAAGGGCACCGTGGTCTACGTGACCCACGACCAGGTCGAGGCAATGACACTGGCCCATAAGATCGTGGTCCTGCGCGACGGATATGTGGAGCAGGTCGGCCCGCCGATGCACCTGTACCACCACCCCGACAACCTGTTCGTCGCCGGTTTCATCGGCTCGCCGACGATGAACTTCCTCCAGGCGGAGGTGGCGTCCACCGATCCCACCAGCATCACCGTGAAGATGCCCGGCGGCGAAAGCGCCAAGGCACTGTGCGACCCCGGCAACGCGAAACCCGGCGACAAAGCCACCTTTGGCGTGCGCCCGGAACACCTGTTGCCGAATGGCGGCGGCGAGTCCCAGCTGACGGGCACGATCTCCCTGGTCGAGCATCTCGGCGAGGACAGCATCGTTTATATTGAACTGCCGCACGGCGAGCAGATCGTCTGCAAGGACGACGGCGAGACCCTGAAGAAGGCCGGCGACACGATCACCATCGGCGTGCCCCAGGCCGAAAGCCACGTCTTCGATGCCGAAGGCCGCGCCTTCAAACGCGCAAAGATGCCGGCCGAAGCCGCCGAATAGGACTTGAAACCTCCCGCTGGTGCGGCCTAAACGGCGTTCATGGCGCTTGCAGGCCGCACCGTTCTCTTCCTCGTCACCGAGGACTGGTACTTCCTCTCGCACCGCCTTCCCATCGCCCGGGCGGTGCGGGACGCAGGCGGGACGGTCGTCGTTGCGACCCGAACCGGCGATGCCGCACAGCGCGTCCGCGACGAGGGTTTTCGCCTCTGTCCCCTGAACATCGACCGCAGCACCCTCAATCCCCTGCATGACCTCGGCACGTTGCGGGCGTTGACCCGCCTTTACAGCGAGGTCCGACCCGACATCGTGCACCACGTTGCTATCAAGCCGACGCTGTACGGCTCGATCGCCGCGGCGCGGGCGGGGGTTCCGGCCGTGGTGAATGCGGTAACGGGGCTGGGCTTCCTTTTCATTTCCCAGGGCCCTGTCGCGGCCGTTTTGCGGCCGCTCCTGAAACGGGCCTATCGGGCCTTGTTCAACCGACCGAACAGCCGCCTGATCCTTCAGAACGAGGACGACCAGCAGTTCTTCGCAAACGACGTGGGCGTCGCGCTCGAGCGGACCGTCATCATCCGCGGCTCCGGCGTCGATACGTCAGTCTTCCGCCCCACGCCGGAACCGTCGGGAATGCCGGTTGCGGTGTGCGTCAGCCGCATGCTGAAGGACAAGGGCGTCGGCGAACTGGTCGAGGCCGCACGCATCCTGCAAGACCGGGGAACGCCGATCCGCGTGCGCCTGGTGGGGCCGACCGACGACAACCCCGCCTCGTTTCCGGAGGCGACGCTGCGGCGGTGGCAGGACGAGGGCGTCGTCGACGTCGCCGGCGCCACGAACGACGTGGCCGGCGCCTATGCGCAGGCCCATATCGCGGTCCTGCCCTCCTACCGGGAGGGGCTGCCCAAGTCGCTGTTGGAAGGTGCGGCCTGCGGCCGGCCCATCGTGGCAACCGACGTGCCCGGCTGCCGCGAGATCTGCCGCGACGGGGAAACGGGTTTCCTGGTTCCCGTACGCACAAGCGCGCCGCTGGCCGACGCGCTGGAACGTCTTGCCGGCGATCCGGACTTGCGCCGGCGCATGGGCCAGGCCGCCCGCGCGGCGGTCGAGGAGCATTTCGCCGAAGAGATCATCGTCCGCGACACCCTGGCGCTCTACGAGGAGATGCTTGCCCAGAGACCTAGGGCATTGCACATTCAGAGCGTGTCGCTCTAGGCAGGACCTGGGTGCCGCGACGACCGTCTGCCCACCAGAGTATAGGTCCGCATGTCCCCCTTGCCCTTGATGGCGACCACGCCGCGCTCCTCACACATGTATGTGTCCTTCAGTCGGGCAAAGGCGCGTTCGGAAAGCTGGATCTGGTCTTTCAATCCATGTGATTCCATGCGGCTGGCGGTGTTCACGGAATCGCCCCACAGATCGTAGGCGAACTTGCGTTCGCCGATCACCCCGGCGATCACTGGCCCTGTGTCGATTCCGACCCGGATCGCCAGGGCCTCCCCAACCTCTGCGCTTAGACGCCGAACTTCTTCGCGCATGTCGAGGGCCATCTCAGCCACGGCCTCGGCGTGATCGGGGCGTGGTTCCGGCAGGCCGCCAGCGACCATATAGGCGTCGCCAATGGTCTTGATCTTTTCCAGGCCGTGGTGTTCCGCCAGACGGTCAAAGGCCGAGAACACGCTGTTCAGCAACTGCACCAAGTCACGCGGCGCGGTCCGCGCTGCAAGCGGTGTGAAATCGACGATATCGGCAAACAGGATCGTCACGTCCGAAAACGCATCGGCGATGGTTTCCTCCCGTTCCTTCAACCGCTCGGCGACTGGAGCCGGAAGGATGTTGAGCAGCAACGCCTCGGATCGCTGATGCGCCTTTTCGAACGCGTTCACGAAATACATCATCGACAGGAAAATCGCGACGGACGGGCCGATCAGGTTCATGGCTAAGAACAGCATCGAGGTTGCGTGGGAGACCGGCACCGCCCAGGCCTGTAGCCGCTCGTCCAGCACGAGGGAAACCGTCAGCAGCGCCAGATAGGCGGCAAACCACCACATGGCCTTTCGGGTGTCCTGGAACATCAGCGCGCAGAACGGCGCGAGGATTGACCACGTCATCACGACGCCCGACGCGGCAAACCCGCCAAGGCTCCACTGCATGGCGATCGGATTCCACAGGATCATCAAGAAAAACGGATAGAGCAGCACGTTGAAGCGTCGCAGGAACAGGAAGACGACCAGCGCCGTGCCGACCACCGCCGTGAATCCAAACGTCAACGGTACGACGAGATGGCTTCCCAGTATCGCATGGTAGAGCGAGCCCCAGACGACGCTGGCAAGCACGCAGATCGCTGCAAGGATGAACAACGTGACCTTGCGCCTGCGCTCGTCGACGGAATCCTGCTCCTGCGTGCAGACCCGTTCCAAGAAGGCCCGAAAACGCGCGATCAGGTTCATGTCGGGGCGGTCCCGGCTTTGTCCGCGTTCAAACCCCTGAACCCTTGCTCACGACCGGGACCGCCTGGCGGCGGGTGTCACGCCGCAACCAGCCCGTATTTCTGGCACAGGTCCCTGACATAGGTGGCGCCATCGCTCAGCACCTCGTCGGCGTCGCGGGCCACCGGGCGCCAGACCGAGAGCGCCCGGGCGATCTCCGGTGCGATATTGACGAAGGACTCGATCACCATGTCCCCCTGGAAATCGATCTCGGCCAGGGCGCTGATGATTTCCTCGAAGTCTACCGTGCCCGTTCCCGGCACGCCGCGATCGCTCTCGGACAGGTGGATGTATTGCAGGTGGTTGCCACAGTGCTGGATCGCCGTGCGGAACCCTTTCTCTTCGATGTTCATGTGATAGGTGTCCAAATGCACCATCACGTTGGCCGCGCCGATGCGCTGGATCATGTCGACGGCGTGGCCGGCGGTGTTGATCAGGTGCGTTTCATAGCGGTTGCAGGGTTCCAGCCCCAGGGTCATGCCCAGGGTCTCGGCGTGGTGAGCGACCGGCTTCAGGACGGACGCGACGGCGCTCAGTTCCTCTTCGGTCCGGTGCGCACCCGAGGTCAGGCCGATCGTCGAATAGGTGACGCCGGTCAAGGTTTTCGAGCCCAGCGCGTAGGCGACGTCCAGCGCGTTGCGCAGGAACTGCTCAGCCTTGGCGGGATCCACCGTTGGGGCGGCGCCGTCGGGCAGCCCCAGTGAACAGGTGGGCTTGACGCCGTGCGCGCGGAACAGGTCCACGGAATGCTCCACCTCGATCCGCTCCGGCGCCAGCAGCGCCACTTCCACAACGTCGAACCGATGCGCGGCCGCAGCGGGAACGATCCGCTCCGCCGCCTCCGGCGTCCATTCCGGTGTCCACAGGAAACAATGCATACCTAGCGCGCCATGAATTTCCTCCCGTCAGGCTTGCTCTTCCGCAAAACTTGCGCTCAGGGTAGCACTAGGCATCATTGCGATGCGATCCGCTTGAACATGGAGAAAGGCATGCGTATCGGGATCGACCTGGGCGGCACCAAGACCGAGGCCATCGCGCTGGACGAGGACGGCACGGAGCTTGGGCGCATCAGGGAGGCAACGCCGAGGCACGACTACGAGGGGTCGATCCGCCAGATGGCCGGCCTGGTGCGCGCGCTGGAATCGGACCTCGGGCGCACGGGGACTGTTGTTGTCGGCGGACCGGGCGCCATTTCCCCGGTTTCGGGCGTGATCAAGAATGCCAACTCCGTCTGGCTCAACGACCGGCCGCTGGACCGCGACCTGTCGGCTGCGCTCGACCGGCCGGTGCGTTATGCCAACGACGCCAACTGCCTGGCCGTGTCCGAGGCGACCGACGGCGCCGGCGCCGGCGCCCGTGTGGTGCTGGCCTTCATCATCGGCACCGGGTCGGGATCGGGAATCGCCATCGACGCCCGTGTTCACACCGGCCCCAACGCCAATGCGGGCGAGTGGGCCCACAATCCCCTGCCCTGGGCCCGCCCGGAGGAATATCCGGGGCACGAATGCTGGTGCGGCAAGCAGGGCTGCCTGGAAACCTGGATCTCCGGCATCGGGCTGGAAAAGGACCACGAACGGCGGACCGGCACGGCGAAGTCGGCCTCCGACATCGCCGCCGCGGCGACGGAGGGCGATGCGGCCTGTGCCGCGACCATGGAGCTTTACGAGGACCGGCTGGGCCGCGGCATGGCCCAGGTGGTCAACGTGCTGGACCCTGATGTGATCGTGCTGGGCGGCGGGATCTCCAACATCGACCGGCTCTACGACACCCTGCCCCGGATCATTCCTGAGTACGTCTTCGGCGGCGCCTTCCTGACGCCGATCAGGAAGGCACGGCACGGCGACTCCAGCGGCGTGCGCGGGGCGGCCTGGCTTTGGCCCAAGGGTGGAGAGTGACCGAGCTTGGTCTTTCAGACACCCTGAGCAAGCGGATATATCCCTAACACTATAGACCGGTTACATCCATGACAGTTTTGGTTGGTTGTGCCTTGGGCCGGGGCGGCCGCCCCGGCCCGAAGCGTTGGAACTTCTGTGTTCTCCGGT